>Ga0209125_1000308_pt1 | contig 70017 bp, 60 predicted proteins | sample BarGraIncub1131A_FD_184503 | JGI IMG/M metagenome (GOLD analysis project Ga0209125, IMG submission 184503) | Arctic peat soil microbial communities from Barrow, Alaska - Barrow Graham LP Incubations 11-31A (SPAdes) (version 2) | ecosystem: Environmental > Terrestrial > Soil > Wetlands > Peat... | reverse complement strand
ATCAAACCGGGCAAAAAAATATCCCCACTACTGACTTATGGGGACAGTGTGGGGACAGTTGGTACATTGACTCATTTAACTTACTGAATCAATTATTTTTTTTTGGAGCGGGAAACGAGATTCGAACTCGCGACTTCAACCTTGGCAAGGTTGCACTCTACCACTGAGTTATTCCCGCTTGCGAGACCAGATGTATATCAAATCAAAATATTTGTGTCAACTTTTTTTAGCATCCAATGCGATTTTTCAATACAAATATGTATCCGACTACGATGTCAGCAACGTCCGGTAGACCGTAACCAGCTGCCTTGACCTGGTATCCCAGGAATGTATTCTGATCGCTCTTTCCCTGACCTGCTCTGAAAGTTGAAGCATAAGATCACTGTTATGGATTGCCGAAATAAGAGTATCTGCCAGCAAACGAGTATTGCCCTGTTCGACATATATCCCGTCATCGCCAAGGATCTCTCGATTGACTTGATTGTCGAACACTACCGTCGGCAGTCCACAGGCGATATAGTTGAATAATTTACCATTAGCCTCGGTTTGTGCCAGTTTTGGCGACACCGCAAGATCTCCGGCGCTCAGGAAGAACGCGGCACGATCATAACGCACACGGCCAGTGAACGTGATCACATCGTCAATACCCATCTCTGCAGCCTTTACCTGGTATTCTTTATCGGGAAACCCCATCAGCAGAAACCGTACGTTCGGAGCTTCACTCCTGACAAGGGAAATTACGTCCAGCAGCAGGTCGACCCCTTGATACCGATTAAATAGGCCGAGGTAGGCAACGAGCTTCACATCTTCAGGAATCTTGAGCTCACGGCGTGCTTCGCTTCGGGAGCACGGCCGAAACATCTCAGTATCCACGCCATCAATCAGACCGGTTACCTTTTCAGGTGCGATTCCCCACTCGCGTATCAGCTCCTGCCGCCCTTTATTGGAACTGGTAATGATACGATCGGCAAGACGATCAATAGTACGTTCAAGTCCCTTAAATAGTTTCAAAATTAGCGATGTGTCACGAAAAAAACCATGATTAAGGGATTCGCCACTCAAACTACCCTGATAATCGAACAGCAGAGGAATGCGGAGTACGCCCTTAAGAACCGCGCCGATCAAGGCCCCTTCGTGCAGATGGGCATGAATCAGATGAGGACGGAATGAACGGGCTTCGGCAAGTGATTTCCACAACAGGAGCATATCAAGGTACGGTTTATGCCAAGAGGGACCCGCTTCCAGTTTATTGTACCATGGGACATGCGGTGTCCGTACGACTCGGACCCCTGGCATATCGCGGCCAAGGTGATACGTGACAATACAGACCTCGTGCCCCAGCTTCATCAGTGCCCGTGCTTCTTCATATATCCTGACATGACACCCCCTGTCGGCAAAATAGGGGGTCGGGGCGATCATGAGGATGCGGAGGGTGGTTTCAGTCAAGGTTTATCCTGTCTTTAACGACATAAATTGGCTTGCCTTGCGACTCAAAGTAGGTCCTGGCGTTAAGTTCACCAAGCAATCCCAGCACAATAAACTGGACCCCCATAAACAGCAGGAATGCCGTCAGTATCAGGAGCGGGTTCCGGTTCATACTGAAGTGCTCAAATATTTTCATGTAAATAGTCATTGTTCCCGTGCCGACACCAGCCAGTATGGTGTAGATGCCCCATTTACCGAATAACTGAATCGGCTTGGTGGAATAGGCCATCAGAAACTTGACCGTGATCAGATCGAGGATGACTCGAAGCGTGCGGGAGATGCCGTATTTACTGACTCCATGCAAGCGGGGGAAGTGATTGACCGGTAACTCGGTTACCCGTGCTCCGAACTGGGATGCCAGCGCCGGAACAAAGCGATGCATTTCGCCGTACAGATTGATGCCATCCAGCACTTCGCGGCGATAGGCCTTGAGCGTGCAGCCGTAATCGTGCAGATGAACGCCGGTCTGGCGGGAGATAAGGGCATTGGCGAGCAATGAGGGAATCTTGCGTGAAATAAACGTATCTTTACGGTCTCGTCGCCACCCGGAAACGACATCATATCCCTCATGAATTTTTGCAACCAGGCGTGGTATATCGGCGGGATCATTCTGCAGATCGCCATCCATTGGAATAATGATGTCACCATTCGCGTAATCAAAGCCGGCCGACATTGCCGCGGTCTGGCCGAAGTTTCTGCGGAACCGGATGACCTTGAGAGCGGCATCTTCGGCCGCAAGCCTGGTCAGCACACTGTATGATCCATCGGAAGAGCCGTCATCAACCATGATGATCTCGTATGCGCAGCCCATAGCCTGCAGTGCCGAGCTGATCGCAGTATAGACCGCTCCTACATTATCCTGCTCGTTGTAAACTGGTACAACAATACTAATATCCACGTTTTTATCTCCATCAATGAACTGCAGAAAGTGTCCCACCCTACAGACCTGCGCCTGTTGTTCGGGAAAATCCTACCCTAAGCTCTTTATTTTCCGTATCCGTATGGAGCTATCATGACCCGGTACCGGCTTACCGTTTAGTAACCCCCACAGCAAACCGACGCCGTTTACGATATGCATCAGCGGATAAATGCCAAGCAGGAGTAAAGAATACAAACGTCCGGTCCGACGCAGCACCAGGAGCGAACTTGCTAAAGCAGCGAACACGTATATCACGGCAGGCACAAGCAGAAAAACATTCGTTATACATACCAGAGCGAGAGCCAGATATGCGACAAAAAGCAGCGGAATGAAACTTGTAATCGAATATGATGACGTGATCAGAGTTTGTTGTCCCCTGCCACGCCCATAGTTAAACATCTGACGGATAAATGCATTCATAGTTTCGCGTTGGCTACGAAATACGATCATGGATGGATCATGTACCAACGTGTAGCCGGCTGACGTTGCCCTCTCCAAAAATTCATTTTCTTCGTTTGGATACAAACATTCGTTAAAGCCGTTAAGCTCGAGAAACACCGCACGACGCACAGCAAGATTACAGAGAATCAATTCTTTGTCTGTTGTCTCGCGGATTTCACCATGCACACGATAGCGGGTATTTACCGCACCGGAGCCGAATGGCGAAGCGAGTGCATACCCGAATAGCTGTTGAAGCCAGCTGTCTCCTGCGGGTGTGATTGAGGGACCACCAACAACAGCTACCGTTGGAGTACTCATTCCGGCAGAGCAGCGCGCAAAGTTTTCCGGGTTTATCAGCGAGTCATCATCAAGGAAATACAGAACGTCGCCGTGCGCCTCTGCCGCCGCACAATTGCGCTGCCGGCTTGGCGCACTCCCTTCAACGAGCAATATTTCATAGCGCGGGTCATCAGGCATGATCTTTTTGAGATGTTCACAGGCGGCGACATAGCCGCCCGGTCTCACAGGAATAATTATAGAAAACGATACCATGGGCACCTTACACAAAAAATCACCGGGCGGACCCGGTGATAAAAAGATTATCTGATTTAAATGTGCGCGTTAAAAGAATTATTCACACAAAAAAACGCAGTCAGTGACACATAAACTTGTCGGTTTAAACGTTCATGCGGGACCAAACCCCTGCTACATCTTTGAACTGCCGTAACTGTGCAGACCGGAGAGAAAGAGATTAACCCCAAGATAGCAGAAGATAGTGGCGGCAAAGCCGATAACCGAGAGCCATGCGGCGCGCTTTCCAACCCAGCCTTTGGTTATGCGGGCGTGCAGAAAGGCGGCGTAGACAAACCAGACAATCAGCGACCATGTTTCCTTTGGATCCCAGCTCCAGTAGGTGCCCCAGGCATAATTGGCCCAAGCTGCGCCGGTGATGATACCGAGCGTCAGCAGGGGAAAACCGATCATGATCGCACGATAGTTGAGGTCATCCAGCACCTTCAACGGCGGGAACAGGGACATCAGCCCACCGGCCGGTGCCGACGTATCGGTAGCTTCAACGGCAGTTTTGATCAGATACATGATTGAAATGCCGCAGGCAACGGCAAAGGCGGCATAACCAAGAAAGCAGGTAATTACATGGTACAGCAGCCAGTTACTCTGCAGTGCCGGAACGAGCGGCTCGATGCCGGTACTCATACCAAGTTGTGCCCACGCCATCCCGAGCAGCGCAAAAGGTACAACAAATGCCCCGATAATCCGGTATTTATAGCGGATATCGATGTAGGCAAAAAGCAGGACAATCGTCCAGGAAAAGAAAACTATCGATTCATACAGGTTTGACATCGGTGCATGGCCGACGCCCAGGTCATAGGATTCTTTCCAACGGAGACCGATGGCCACCGTTTGAACAACAAGACCAAAGTATGCGACCAGACTGCCAGCCAGGCCGATCGACTTGTTTTTACTGGCCAGGAACGCAAAGAAAGCGAGCATTGAGATTAAATATGTAAACGTTGTAACGTTAAAAAGCATGGAGCTGGTCATAAACTAGTAACCTCCGTTAGATTTTTAGATGCTGGAATTTTTCAGAAATTTCTTCAAACTGCATTTGAAACGCTGCCTGGTTTTTACTGGCATTGCCATACATACGTGCATGCCCTTTTGATACGACCACCCAGATCCGTTTATGCGACATAAAGAAGGCGATGCCAAGGCCAATAATCATCAGGGTACATCCCAGCCATACCACCCAGACACCGGGGTCTTTGGCGACCTGCAGGCCGGTATACTGCTTGGCGCTGCTTCCTTCATACCCAAAGGTCAGGGCATCACCCCGCTGTGCATTCACCTCCGGGAAATTTTTAAACACGATAAAGGTTTGCGGAGCAGCACCTTTACGAGTCACTTCAATGCGAGCAGCCGGGCCGGAATAGCCGGGGGCAAACTGACGGACTTCCTGTGTCGCCTCCAACAGTTTTAAGGTGGTGCCATCCTTCAGAGTAACCGGAACGCCTTCACTAACCGTAAACTTTTCGGCTGTCCCGCCATTTCGCGGAGTCACGGTAATGTAATGTTCGCTCCCTTCACTGGCCTGACCGTAACTGGACTGGTAAAAGGTAATCCCCTTGTAGGTCATCGGTTCGTTAACAATAACTTTTACCTGTGAATAACCGGGTACCGGCTTGCCATTTTCCAAAACAGTCAACGTACTCCTGAATTCCTTGGGGGCGCCGTTGGCGTAAAACTCTACATTAAATTTTTCGCAGAGCACTTCAAAGCCAAGCGGCATCTGCTGGCCGTTTCGGCTTTCAAATGAGTTGACACTTGTCCCTTCAACAATAGCGACAAACCCCTTGTATCCAGCCAGAGATCCGATAATTGCTCCGATAAATATCACCAGTATGCTGAGGTGGACAACGTAGACACCAAGGCGACACCAGGCCGTTTTCTGTGCAAACAGGTGGTATTCTCCATCATGTTCCGTAATCACCGGCGTCGAGAACTCCTTCTTGAGGAATTGGGCCAGTCGTTCTTCCCCTTTTTCGATGGATCCGGAAAACGCCAGTTCTTTCTTTAACGGGAATGAGTTGCGCAACCCCTCTCCCAGGACAAGGGTCGGCTCGCTGATAAACTTGAACACGTGCGGCAGGCGCTTAATTGAACAGGAAATAAGATTTATACTAAACACATACAGTAGGGCAATGAACCACCAGGAGTGGTACATGTCAAAGAAACCAAGCTTGGTGTATATCTGCAGCTTTGCGGGGCTGATTTCGGCGACATACTGAGGCGGCAGCGCGCCCTGAGGCAGAATTGTGCCGATTATCGATGTCAAAGCCAATGAGATCAATAAGAAGAGGGTCAGTTTGAGAGAACAGAAAAAATCCCAGACGGGGGCAATAAAACTTCGTTCAGTTGTTGTCAATGGAGTCTCCATACTTGTGTGAAGTGCAAGCTGCGCCGCGAAATTGCATTTTCTTTAGTTTTGAACAATACCCCAATTTTTCAAAAAAATGCACCACTTTTTTTTCATTCCCCATCGTTTTGCTCAATATTCGTTCAATCCCGCTGCACGCAATGATCCCTTTCAATTTCCAAATCATCGTGTATACTTGAAACGAACACAAACTTATTACTGTTTTTAGCGGAGCGGTTATGCCAGTCATTCTGGAAGCAATTCTCGTTTCTGCCGGTATGCTCATTATATTCGCACTGGCGTTCCTGATCATATATCTGTTGGCAATCACCATGGCACCGATCGAGCGCGGCTTGTCAAAAATGATCTGGGATGCCACAACGCCCAAAAGACGCGTCCCAACCCCTCCCAAGGGCTCTTTCCGCGATTTCAGCAGCAAACATTGACGTAACAATTGTTTGCTTCGTAACAACCAAAAGGCTTCTCGAATTCGGGCGGCCTTTTTTAATACACAGCCCCGACACCAACGAATACATGAGTCAAAGGCCCTATTTTCTGTTAAATACGTTGCGAGCATTTCTAACTTACGACTCGGAGGAAATAAGCATGTTACCGCTAAAAGATCCCACCCTGATGAAGCAAAAGTGTTATCTAGCCGGTGAGTGGAGTAATGCCGACCAGAATGCAACGATGGCGGTCACAAATCCGGCCACGGGTGATACGCTCGGCACGGTTCCCAAAATGGGCACCGCCGAGACCCGACGTGCTATCGATGCCGCCGCCGCCGCCCTCCCACTCTGGCGCGCCAAAACAGCCAAGGACCGCTCCACCATCCTGAGGCGCTGGTTTGATTTGATCATGGCCAACCAGGACGATCTTGCGGTCATCATGACCGCAGAGCAAGGGAAACCGCTGGCCGAGGCCAAGGGTGAGATCGCCTATGCAGCGTCGTTTATCGAGTGGTTTGCCGAGGAGGGGAAGCGGGTGTATGGAGATACTATTCCCGGCCACGCCGTCGACAAGCGCATTATTGTCATAAAAGAGCCGATCGGAGTCTGCGCCGCCATTACCCCCTGGAATTTTCCTGCCGCCATGATTACCCGCAAGGCCGGGCCGGCACTGGCGGCCGGCTGCACGATGGTCGTAAAACCGGCCAGCAGCACCCCCTTCTCAGCCCTGGCACTGGCAGAACTGGGGGAGCGCGCCGGAATTCCAGCCGGTGTATTCAGTGTCGTCACCGGCTCAGCCTCTGCCATTGGCGATGAAATGACCGCCAATCCGATCGTCCGCAAGTTGACCTTTACCGGGTCGACTGAAATCGGCAAGCAGCTGATGGCGCAGTGTGCCGCCACCGTCAAGAAAGTTTCGCTGGAGCTGGGGGGGAATGCCCCGTTCATCGTATTTGACGATGCCGATCTGGATGCTGCCGTTGACGGGGCGATGGCATCCAAGTACCGCAACACCGGCCAGACCTGCGTCTGCACCAACCGCCTGCTGGTGCAGGCTGGCGTCTATGATCTGTTTGTGCAAAAGCTGTCCGATGCCGTCGCCAGAATGCAGGTCGGTAACGGCCTGACCGGAGATGTCCAGCAGGGGCCACTGATCAATATGGCAGCCGTCGAAAAGGTTGAAGAGCATATTGCTGATGCAACCGCCAAAGGAGCCAGAATTGTCCGTGGCGGCAAGCGCCATAAGCTGGGTGGCACTTTTTTTGAGCCGACGATCATGGCCGACGTCACTTCAGAGATGCTGGTTGCCCGCGAAGAGACCTTTGGGCCGCTTGCTCCGGTATTCAAATTCCACAGTGATGCAGAAGCCATTCAGATGGCCAATGACACCGAATTCGGCTTGGCCTCATACTTCTACAGCCGTGATATAAGCCGTGTATGGCGTGTCGCAGAAGCGCTTGAATACGGCATGGTCGGCATCAACACCGGCCTGATATCAACAGAGATCGCCCCTTTTGGCGGCGTGAAGGAGTCCGGCATCGGACGCGAAGGTTCACGCTATGGAATCGAAGAATTCCTTGAGATCAAGTACCTCTGCTTGGGCGGCATATGAAACCCAGGCGGAGTACTGTTCCACTTACCTAAAAATGCCGGTTCTTTGACAATATCTACTATTTCTATTGACAACAACTCCTTTGTCCTATAGAAATAGTAGATATGATATCAAGAAAAACGAAATATGCACTAAAAGCGCTCATCAACCTGGCAGGACAACCGACTGACGAACCGGTTCTCATTTCGGAACTGGCCAGACAGGAGCAGATACCACGCAAATTTTTGGAAGCGATCCTGCTGTCACTCAAAAATGTCGGCGTGCTCCAGAGTAAAATCGGCAAAGGGGGTGGATATTTTCTCGCCAAGGAACCCCGCAATATCAGCATCGGCAGCATTGTCAAGGTACTTGAGGGAAGCTACGCACCACTGCAATGCCTGAATGACAACATTAATCCGGAATGCGATGAGTGTAATGAGCCTTCAAGTTGTGGCATCCGCCTGGTAATGTCGGATGTGCTGATGGCAATCAGTTCCGTTCTCGAAACGACCACACTTGCGGACATGATCGAACGTTCTGACAATGCCAAACGTGCCAACTTAAAAATAATGGATTTCAGCATTTAGTTTTTTACCAATAATATCTACTTGTTCTATAGATGTTATAAATTGACAAAAGGAGAGACATCATGAGCAAAATTTTTGAGGACAATTCACAGTCAATTGGCAACACCCCTCTGGTGAAATTAAACCATATCGTAGGCAACTCAAAAGCAACCATTCTGGCAAAAGTAGAGGGACGCAACCCGGCATATTCGGTCAAATGCCGCATCGGCGCCAACATGATCTGGGACGCCGAGAAGCGCGGCATTCTGAAGCCTGGTGTCGAAATCATCGAGCCGACCTCCGGCAACACCGGTATCGCTCTGGCATATGTGGCTGCTGCCCGTGGCTACAAATTGACCCTGACCATGCCTGAAACGATGAGCATCGAGCGTCGCCGCGTTCTGGCCGCTCTTGGTGCCAACCTGATCCTGACGCCCGGTGCTGAAGGTATGAAGGGAGCCATTAACCGTGCTGAAGAAATTGCTGCCGCCGAGCCTGAAAAATACTTTCTGCCGCAGCAGTTTAAAAATCCGGCTAATCCCGAAATTCACGAGAAGACAACCGGACCCGAGATCTGGAATGATACTGACGGCGAAGTTGACGTAATTGTTGCGGGCGTTGGTACGGGCGGAACGATTACCGGAATTTCGCGTTACATCAAGAACACCAAAGGCAAGAGCATCATCTCGGTAGCGGTAGAACCGAAAGAGAGCCCGGTTATCACCCAGCATCTGGCGGGCCAGCCGCTTCAACCGGCCCCGCACAAGATCCAGGGCATCGGCGCCGGATTTATCCCGGATACTCTCGACCTCTCTGTTATCGATCGCGTTGAACTTGTCGACAGTGCCGAAGCGATCGAATTCGCCAAACGTCTGGCAAAAGAAGAAGGTCTTCTGGTCGGCATCTCCTGCGGCGCAGCAGTGGCCGCTGCGGTACGACTTGGCCAACTGGATGAGTTTGCCGGCAAGACAATCGTCGTCATCCTTCCGGACGGAGCAGAACGATATCTTTCAACCGCACTCTTCGAGGGAATCTGATCAATTTCAGCACAACCGTACGTAACTTCAACAACTGAGTACCTGCAACATCTTGCACCTATTGGAGGGTACCATGAACATTGCAACTCAGGCGGTACAGATCGGACTTGAATGGGATACACGTACCGGAGCGGTCACCGTTCCTATCTATCAGACCGCCACCTTCAGGCATCCGGGACTCGGGCAAAGTACCGGCTATGACTACAGCCGTTCTGGCAATCCGACCCGGCAGGCACTGGAGGACGGCATCGCACGACTGGATGGTGCAGCCCGTGGTTTCGCCTATTCATCGGGCATGGCGGCCATCACCAACCTGTTGCTGCTTTTCAAATCAGGTGACCACCTGATCGTAACTGAAGACCTTTACGGAGGCACCTGTCGCCTGTTTGACAAGATTTTCAGCCAATACGGCCTCTCTTTCAGTTATGTAGACACCACTAACACCCAGGCGGTACGTTTAGCAATCCGCCCTTCCACAAAAGCCGTTTTTGTCGAAACGCTCACCAATCCGCTGCTCAAGTTCGCCGATTTGTCGGCTTTCTCAACCATCTGTAAAGAAAACAATTTGCTTTTGATTGCCGACAACACCTTTCTGACACCCTACCTGCTCCGACCGCTTGACCTCGGCGCCGATATCGCAGTCTACAGCGCAACCAAATACCTGGCCGGGCACAACGACACCGTGGCCGGACTTGTTACCGTCAAGAATCCGGTTCTGGCAGAGCAGGTATACTTTCACCAGAATTCCGTAGGTGCCGTACTGGGACCACAGGATTCCTGGCTGACTATCCGTGGCATCAAGACCCTGGCTATCCGGCTGGATCGCCAGCAGCAAAATGCGGGGAGGATTGCAGAGTGGCTGGCAGCGCACCCACGCATAAAAAAGGTTTTCTATCCCGGTTGCAAAGATCACCCTGATCACGGTCTGATGGGTCGTGATTCACGTGGATTTGGTGCCATGATAGCTTTTGAGGTTGACAAGCACGAGCTAGTCGAACAAATTCTACTGAAAACGAGTCTCATTTCGTTTGCCGAAAGTCTCGGGGGAGTAGAAAGCTTGATAACTTTCCCCGAAGTACAGACCCACGCGGACATACCGCCTGAACTGCGCGCCAGGTTGGGGATAAATGACGTACTACTGCGCTTGTCAGTCGGGATCGAAGATTGTGACGACCTGATTGAAGATCTGCGCCAGGCATTAGAAAGTTAGAAATTGTTTTCTGCGCATTTTTTGGCAGAAAATAAGTTCGTTAACGCACTTATCCTGTTTATCAGGGCTGGAGGGAGAACAATGAAACTTGCAACCAAACTGATCCACGGCGGCCCGACCATTGACCAGCAGACCGGAGCGATGGGAGTGCCGATCTATCAGATATCAACCTATCGCCAGACGTCGGTTGATCATTTCAGCAAATATGACTACGCCCGTGGCGACAATCCGACCAGAGAGGCTCTTGAAGAGACGATAGCGACTCTGGAAAGTGGTACTCGCTGCCTGGCCTTCGCTTCCGGCATGGCTGCTATTTCGACGACGCTGATGATCTTCTCCCCCGGCGACCATCTTGTCGTCTGCGACGACGTCTACGGCGGCGCCTACCGGGTGCTCTCGACCATATTCAGCCGCATGGGGATAACCTCTACCTTTGTCGATGCCACCGACCTGACGGCTATTGAAGCCGCCGTCCGTCCTGAGACAAAGGGGATTTATCTCGAAACGCCGTCGAATCCGCTCCTGAAAGTCACCGACCTGCGCGGTGCAGCTGCAATAGCCCGCCGCCACGGCATCATTACACTGGTGGACAACACGTTCATGACCCCCTACCTGCAGCGACCGCTGGAACTCGACTGTGATATCGTCCTGCACAGCGGCACCAAGTTCATCAACGGCCACAGCGATGTTCTCTGCGGCTTTGCTGTCGTTAAAGACAAAGAGCTGGGGCAGCGCATCCGCTACATCCAGAACGCCTTTGGCACCGGGCTTGGACCGCAGGACTCATTCTTGACGTTGAGAGGCGTAAAAACCCTGAAGGTCAGGATGGATCAGAGCCAGAAAAATACACTCAAGGTTGTCTCCTGGCTGAAAGGGCATCCACGTGTTACTGCCGTCCATTATCCGGGGCTCCCCGAGCATCCCGGCCATGCTATCCATAATGCCCAGGCCGACGGCCCGGGTGCGGTCTTTTCCTTTGAGCTTGATTCCTATGAAACAACCAAGCGACTCCTTGAAAATTCACATCTGGCGGCTTTTGCAGTCAGTCTGGGAGGGGTTGAAAGTATCATTTCCTACCCGGCAAAAATGTCGCACGCCTCGGTGCCAAAGGAAGAGCGGGAACGCAAAGGGATCACCGATACACTCGTACGCCTTTCGGTCGGCCTGGAAGATCCTGACGATCTGATCGCTGACCTCCAACAGGCGATCGGGTAAACCATGCAGATCCGTATAAACGAAGAATCCGCCATTATCGAAGATGGCCTGACGCTTGGAGCCGTTGCAGCGCGCCACAGGATGGGCGCCGACGTACTGATTCGGAACGGTTTTCCGGCCCCGGCAGATACCGCACTGAGTGACGGGGACGAAGTTTTTCTGATCCGGCGCGGTGAAGTGCCTACGAAAGAAGAGCTTGAAGGGCTGATGGCGTCACGGCACACGCCAGGCGTCCACGCACGTTTAAAACAGGCGGTTGTTGGCATTGCGGGTGTAGGCGGCCTTGGTTCGGCGGTGGCGGTGGCACTGGCACGAGTTGGAGTTGGACGGCTGGTGATTGCAGACTTTGACGTCGTAGAGCCCTCCAACCTTAATCGGCAGCAGTATTTTATCGATCAGATCGGACACTATAAAGTCGAAGCGCTGGTAGAAAACCTGCAGCGCATCAATCCCTACGTAACTGTTGAGGCTCATTGTGTACTGCTCAGCCCGGAAAATATACCGACAGTTTTTCCCGACTGTTCAATCATTGTTGAAGCCTTCGACCATGCCGAAATGAAGGCGATGCTGGTAAACAGAGTGCTCGAATCACTGCCCCACTGCACCGTTGTTGCCGCGTCCGGGGTGGCCGGATACGGATCCAACAACAGCATTACAACACGTAAAATTTCACGGCGCCTCTACCTGACAGGTGATACCGTATCGGAAGCAGCGCCGGGTAACGGCCTGATGGCCCCACGTGTCGGTATTGCGGCACATCATCAGGCTAATCAGGTGGTCAGAATTCTGTTGGGAGAAAATGAATGAGTACGATTGCCGTCGCCATGAGTGGCGGGGTTGATTCCTCCGTCACCGCCGCTCTGTTAAAACAGCAGGGACATGATGTCATCGGCATCACCATGCGCCTCTTTGCACCTCATAGCAGCGGCGCCGGTTCTGCCGTCGATGATGCGGCCGCCGTTGCGCGGCATCTGGACATCCCCCACCACGTTGCCGACTTTGCCCCGGATTTCAGCAGGCTGATCATCGGCGACTTCATCGAAGAATACCGGGCCGGACACACGCCAAACCCGTGTGTGCGCTGCAACCGCTACATAAAATTCGGGCTGCTGTTGGAGAAGGCACAAGAACTGGGGGCAGACCTACTGGCAACCGGACACTACGCCAGAAAAACAGTCGATCCGGACGGCACCTGCCATCTGCGCATGGCTGTCAACGCCCGCAAGGACCAATCGTACTTCCTCTACACGCTGACACAGCAGCAGTTGCGACAGGTCATATTTCCGCTCGGCACGATCGAAAATAAGGATGAAGTGCGCACTCTGGCGCGCAAATTCGCTCTTCCGGTAGCGGAAAAGAGCGACAGCCAGGAGGTCTGCTTTATTCCGAATGATGATTATGTGGCATTTCTGGAAGGGAGCGGATCGTTGGAGGCGACAGACGGCGACATCATCCATCTGAACGGCCAGATTGTCGGACGCCATCATGGCACACACCGCTATACGATCGGCCAGCGCAAGAGGCTGGGAATCGCCTGGAGCGAACCGCTGTACGTAACGGAGATCGATGCCGAACGAAATATTGTGGTGGTAGGGGAACAGCAGCATGTGAATGCAGCCGGCTTACAGGCAGAAGACGTCAGCTGGATTGTTGCGCCGGAGGCAGAGGAGTTTGCCGCGACCTGCAAGATCCGCTACCGCCACCAACCGGTGAGTTGTCGGGTGCGGCTGCTGGCGGAGAACAGCTGCGATGTCCGCTTCGAACAGCCACAGAAAGCGATCACCCCGGGACAGGCGCTTGTTTTCTACCGGGGAGATGAAGTGCTGGGCGGCGGGAGGATTGTCCGCTCATTAGTAAGTTAGAAATTATTTTCTGCGGGTTTTTGCAGTAACTATTTCGTTACCGCACGTATCTTGTGTATCAGGGCGCTACTGCAATTGCATCCCAGGTGGCGGGGCTCTTGGGATTTTTTATCTTGAATTCCAGATACTGTGCCGCCTTTTTCAATTTCTCGTTTGGTATCGACATATCCAAAAACGTACCGAGAGCATCAAGCACCCGTTTTTCCGCATTCTGATTGGTAAGCCCCTCCCCTTCAACAATGCCCCGCAGATAACCGAGCAGAGACTTCTGTTCTTCTTCACTCGTAATACGCCTCGGATCAGCAAGAAAGAGCAGATACCGGGCCTTGTCACGCACCGGCCCTCCCAACTGTTGTTCTTCCAGAAGCGACTCGATAACCGTCGCAATGCTCCCCTGCTCGGCATAATTCAGGTTCTTGTTTTCAAGGTAAGAAGCGAGATATTCCAGGGCTGCCAGACGGCTTACGGAATCACCTATTTTAAACAGCAACAGCTCTGCTGCCTGCAACTTCAGGACATCAGGCTGTTCCGGGTGAAGAAAGCAGCGCAGCATCAAGGCCAGCTTTTCACTGGCAGCCTCTGTCAGGGTTAGATCATCGGCCCTTAAGCGGATATGTTCCAGCAGATCACGCTTGTTGCCATATTCGCCGAAACGAATCTGGACGATCAGGGCACGAACCTGCTGATCTTCGGCTACATCCCATAAGTCATCAACAGACCGTAAAATTTTGCTGCAAAGGGACCGGACCTTTTCTTCCTTGGGCGGTTCTTCCTGATTCCAATAATCCGGGTAGGTATCAAGAACCGTGTCGGCCTCTTCCGGATTCTTTGTTTTTTCAAGTATGGATCTGAGGTAGCTCAGGATCTTGACCTGATACACACTGCCACCATCCCTTAGGGGGCGTAACAAGTCATCCAGAAACGTGCTGTTCAACCCGGAAGCCCCGCTGCAGAGGTAACGGTACACCCCTTCGGCCTTGTCAACCTGCCTTTCAATGTATTTACGGCGCAGGGTTTCACCCAGATTGGTGGACTGGACCTTTTTGAAAAAGGCACTCAGCAGGTTGGAAGCGTGATGTTTGATATTGTTGTCGATTTCATCAGAGAGAACAATATCCAGACAGGCGTCAAATATTTTCACCTGTTCGCTCTCATCACAAGATGAATCGATATAATCCTCTACGATTGCAATAATTTCAGCCATATGCGCACGATTACGGCCATTGAGAAGCGTGGTGAAGGTATCACGCAGACTGCCCGCATCGATAATACCAAACAGAAACTTGACTGCCGCATTTCGGCTTGAGCTCCCCTTGCCATCGGTGGCTTTCAGCAGTTTCAGGATGCTTTCCGCCGGGTCGGCGACCCAGTCAGGCACCAGGTCCTCCATAAAACGTTCCGCTTTTCTTCGTACGACGGCATCCAGATCATAGATAAAATAGCGCGCCACATCGATCCGGAAATCACGTTTGGCAGAGGACGATGAAATAATTTCGAAAGCCGCGGCCTTGTCCTTTGCCGAGAACCGGGCAATATTCTTCTTTGCCTTGGATGAGTCATTGATTTTTATATAAAAATTGACTATGTCTTTGACCGATACTTCCGCTTCCACATCCATGTCCATGTCAGCTGCCTTTCCGAACGTTTTGTGCAAGTATAGCGGTAAGAGAGGCTATACGCAACATCATCGCTGCCATGCCACGAAAAACAAGCCACACCAGGCCCGGAGGAAACATACATGCGTATCCGACTCATCTGCCTCTGTTCCATCGTTTGCTGCGCCAGTTCAGCTTCTGCGGAGAATAGCATCACCTTCTACCGGGATGGCGCCCTGCTCCAACAGGAAGCCGGCGCAGCTAAAGGAGTGATTGATATTCCGCTCGCAGCCGGGCTGCGGGAACATACGCTCACAGTCATTCCGGCCCCCGGCACCGCAATTCACCGTGTCGAAACGTACAGTCGCGGGTCGGAAAGCAGATCCGACAAGGAACTCGAAGCGCTGGTCGAGCTGCGGCGACGACTCGAGGACCGTTTGCAGGCACTGGGTACGCGCGAAGCCATTTTCACCTCTGCAGCCAAAGTGCAAAGCGGCAAAGCGCCGCGCAAGAGCAAGACGAATCCCGATCCGATGCAGGCCATCCGCCAGGGCACCGACTTTGCCATTGCCCAACTCGAAGCTGTCTATACCGCGCGCCGCAAGACAACGCAGGAGATACAGAAAATTGACGCCCGCCTCGCCACAGCCAGAAGAAAAGGCCGATCGTCCGAGAGCTTCGTACAGATAACGGTCACCCCTCCACGGGGCAGAGTCACGCTCCGCTATGCAACAACGGAACAGGGCTGGCAGCCGCAGTACAATCTATATCTGGCGAATAATGCCCCTGCTCAGCTGCAGCTTTCCGCGCGGTTAACGGGAAGCGTACGCGGCAATCAGGTGCGTGTTTCATCAGGATCGCTTGCTGAAAGCGCCACTGCAGAGACCTTTCCCATTCAGTCGGGGAGTGCAGTTCTTGCCGGCTACCGCGTGCCGATAACGGAAGAGCGCTACACGGAGGGAATCTTCAATCGTTTTTCCGGCATGATGACGAACAGCAGCCCGCACTATCTGCCACCGGGAGATTCGAGACTGTTCCGGGGTGGGGTATATCTGGGGAATTTTAGATTTGAAGGACTTTCCTCAGGGCGAAGCAGGGTGATTTCACTGGGGGAGTAAGACAGGAGGTTATGGCTGCAGCAACCCCTTCACCTTGACCATCAACGCATCAACCGTAAATGGTTTCTGCAGAAAGGGAAGCCCGTCAGCCAATTCACCGTCGCTGACGATGACGTTGTTCGTGTAGCCGGAGATATACAGCACCGTGTCTATTTCCGGGTGGTCGGCCGTAAGCCGCTCAAAGAATTGTTTACCGTTCATGCCCGGCATCACCACGTCGCTAATCACCAGATCAACCTTTTCACTGATTTCCTTCACCAACACCAGCGCACGCTCGGGGTGTTCGGCGCTGTAAACGGTATAACCAAATCCTTCCAGTAGCTTACCCGTCATGACGCGAACCATTTCATCGTCCTCAACGAGCAAAATCACGGCAGAACCGGAATGGTCACAACCACACGGTTCTTTCTCGACCACACTCCCAAGCGGTTTTTCATCGCAGACCGGAAGGTATATTTTAAAGGTGGTTCCGCTGCCGACGGTGCTGACAGCCGAGATATACCCGTTATGCTGTTTGACGATGCCATATACATTTGCCAGGCCAAGGCCGGTGCCATGACCGGCCTCTTTGGTGGAGAAGAACGGTTCAAAGATCCGCGCCATGGTTCCAGCACTGATACCGCACCCGGTATCAGTACACGCGAGCAGCACAAAGAGCCCCGGATTCATACCGGGGTTACGACCGGCACATTCATCATCGATCAGTACCTGCCCGGTTTCGATTAAAATAGTGCCGTTGCCGGTTATGGCATCCTGAGCGTTCAATACCAGGTTCAGGAGTACCTGTTCCAGCTTGGAGCTGTCGGCACGTACTACGGCCGGCTGACTGGAGAGCTGCAGGGTGAGGCTGATGTTTTCACGCAGCATCCGGCGCACCATCGAATGAAATGACATGATGACGCTATTGAGATCGATCACCTGCATCTGCATGACCTGTTTACGGCCGAAACTGAGCAGCTGCTGCGTCAGTTCGCGGGCCTTGCCGGATGCCTTGATGATGCCGTCAAGCTGCGACCGCACCTTTTTGTCATCCGGTAGCGAGCGTTTCAGCATGTCGGAATAGATCAGAATCGGGGTCAGCAGATTGTTGAAATCGTGGGCAAGGCCACCGGACAGATGGCCAATCGCCTCCATCTTCTGCGACTGGCTCAGCAGATGTTCCAGTTCCAAACGTTCTGCTTCACCCTTGCTCCGTTCGATAGCGATGCCGGCAAAAGCTGATGCCTGCTGAATAAGGGATATTTCATCCTCTGTCGGTGTTGCCGAAGTGCGGTGGTAGATGGCAAAGGTGCCGAGCAGCACGCCGGAGGACGAAAGGATCGGCTCTGACCAACAGGAACGAAGCCCCGCTTCCTGCGCGGGGGCAAAACCTTTCCAGAACGGGTGGCTATCAATATCTTCTACGATCACCCGCTCCCGATGAAAGGCAGCGGTACCGCACGAACCGTTCCCCGCGCCGATTTTTGTGCCGTGGGTGGCCCTGTTGTAGAACTCGGGGAGACTCGGTGCCGCTCCGTTCAGCAGCCGCGTACCGTCATCGCTGACCAGCAGGATTGAGCAGAGCATTGCCGGGTTTTCCTTTTCAATCGAGAGCGCAATAAACGAAAGCTGCTGCGGAAGCGGCTCACCGCTGGCAATCCGCTCAAGAATCCCTGATCGAATCTGCTCGCGACGCTCGGCTTTTTTCAATTCATTGATATTCTTTACGATATACGTTGCCCTGACGATACTCCCCTGCCCGTTAAATACCGGGTCAACCGATACTTCATACCACGTATTGGTACGGTTAAATTGAGCAGAGGCACGCTTTCTGGTTGCCAGCATAGTTTCAAAAGGGCAATCGGTACGCGGTAGAATGTTTCCATAGGTTGACTCACAGCAGTGCAAGCCGACAACATCCCGGGATGATCTGCCAAAAACAGTATGCGAAGCCCGATTAGCACGGATAATGTGGCGGTCCATATCCAGCAGCCAGACCGAATCCTCAATAGCGTCAAAGGTTTCCCGCCACTCCGATGCCACCGTCTTCAGTTTTTGTTCAAGATCATTGAGGGATTTCTGGTTGGTCTGGTTGGCTCTCCTGATATGTTGGAGTTGGCGCAGAAAAAGAACTGACAGCGTACCGGTGAGCAGCGCAATAAGAACCGCAATGGGGAGGGAAATAACGACTTTGTATTCACGCAAGCTGTTCCGGTAAAACAAACCTGCCAGCACCGGCACAATAATCGTGACCGCAATAACAATGCTGCGTCGTATGCGGTGACAATACGCTGTCGACATAGGGTTACTCCCGGGTAAATGGCCGCGCTGAAATAGTGTTCATCAATAGCATGTAAAACGGGCTAAATAAAGGATAGACATGGTACTTTCATATTTTCGATCGCCACTCCCGACAAAACGCGACAAATGCATCCGGCTTGAGCGGGCGGCTGAAATAGTACCCCTGAACAACGCCGCACTCCCGTTCCGCCAGATAGCGCAGCTGTTCCTCCGTTTCAACCCCTTCTGCCACCAGCTCCATATCCAGCCCCTGCCCCATGGCGATGATCGTGTTAACCACCGCCGCATCGTTTTTAGTTGTCAACATCCGGCGGACAAACGATATGTCAATCTTCAGTTCATCGATCGGCAGGCGCCCCAGGTATTCGAGTGATGAATAGCCGGTGCCGAAATCGTCCAGCGACAGTAGGACCCCGATGTCTGACAGTGCCGTCATTTTTTCAAGCGTACGGGCGCTGTCAACCATGATTATGCTTTCGGTCAACTCAAGACAGAGGCAGCGTGGATCGAGCCCCGTAACTTCGAGTACCCGTTTGACGGTAACATCAAGATCACTACGCATGAACTGCAGTGCCGAGATATTGACCGACATGCGCAACTCCGGCATCCCAAGCTTCTGCCATGCGACCGCTTGCGCACAGGCCTGCCACAATACCCATTCGCCAACCGCCACAATCATGCCGCCTTCCTCCAGGATCGGCACAAACTGAGCCGGAGGAACAGGAGCGTCACCGGTCGGTGTCCAGCGAAGCAACGCTTCGGCCCCGGTCACAGAACCGCGACCAGGATTAATCTGCGGCTGGTAGTCCAGGCTGAACTCGCCCCGCTCCAGCGCCTTATGCAGTTTTGCCTCCAGAGTAAAGCGTTCTTCCAACTGACGGTTCAGTTCGCGGGTATAAAAGCAGATGGCGTTCTTCCCCTCCTTCTTTGCCTGGTACATGGCGGCTTCGCCGTTTTTCAGGAGGCTTTCCACGCACTCGCCATCCATCGGGTAGACCACCACGCCGATACTGGCAGTAGCAATTATCTCCGTATCCCTGACGGTAAAGACCTCGTTCATGGCGGTGCGGATCTGTTCGGCACGCCGGCCTGCCTCATCGGCATCCGCTGACAACGGCGGAATTACCGTAAACTCATCCCCCACAAACCGGGACACAACGCAATTGAACCCGCAGACGGTTTCCAGCCGGCGGGCAATTTCCTTGATCAGCGTGTCCCCAAAGTCATGGCCGAAGGTGTCATTGACATATTTAAGATTATCGATGTCCAGCACCATCAGGGTCAGGTACTGGTTTTCGCGGTTGACCAACTCCAGCTGCAGTTCAAGATGCTGCTGGAAATAGTGACGATTCGGGAGACCGGTCAGAACATCAAAATTGGCCTGATAATAGAGCTGCTCTTCATGGCGCTTGCGCCCGGTAATATCCTCCTTGATGGCAACATAATTAGTGATCGTGCCGTTTTCATCCTTGATCGGCGCAATACTGGCCAGCTCCCAGTACTGCCGTCCATCCTTGGTCTTATTGCAGAATTCTCCCCGCCACTCCTTACCGGAGCTGATCGTTTGCCACAATTCAACGTAATAGCTGTCCGGCTGATTGTCCGATTTGAGAATACGCGGATTTTGTCCGATCGCCTCTTCACGGCTGTAGCCTGATACGTCCGTGAACTTCGGATTAACATACTCTATGCCGCCGTTAACATCAGTGATAACAACACTGTTGGCGCTCTGCTCGACGGCGGCGCTCAACTTGCGCAGTTCAGCCGTTCGCTCCTTGACCAGCAGCTCCAGATTTTCATGGTAGTTCCGGTTTTCCCGCACCAACTGAGCCCTCTCGACACAGCGGGCAACAACCAGCTCCAGCTCGACCAGGTCGACAACAGGCTTGGTCACATAGTCCCAGGCACCGCGCCGCAAGGCCTCCACCGCATCTTTCAGCACACCGGTCCCGGACAGAACAATGATCGGCAGATTATCATCCAGTCGCTTGACCGCATCAACCACCTCAAGCCCATCCACGTTCGGCATGCGCAGGTCGGTAATAATGACATCAGGGGACAGGGATGAGATCTTGTCAATACCCTCCTGACCATCACAAGCCTGGATCACGGTAAAGCCGCAGTCTTCGAAAAACGCTGCAACACTGCTCCGAACCGACTCCTCGTCGTCTATGGTTAACAACACGAGATTGGTAGCCAGCGGTCCCGTCACAATGTTCTCCCTGCTGCGGCAATACGTTTTATTTTGTTGACCAGTCTTGAAAGGTCATGAATCGGTTTCAGCAGAACGTCATCGGCCGTCATGCCGATACCGAGCAATTCATCAGACAGAGAGTACAGCATTCCGGTATGAAGCAGATAGCGTGTGGCCGGACAAAGCGTATGGGCCTTTACGACAAACTCCTCGCCGTTCATGCCAGGTAAACATATATCTGATATACAGACCTCCGGGCGGAGAGAGGCGATCAATGTCAAACCTGCCTCGCCGCTGCCAGCGCCATGCACACTGAACCCTTCGTCCTCCAGATAGGCCGTGACACAGTCGCGGATCATCTCGTCATCATCAACCAACAGCACCGTAATGTCAGTGTTATGCATCATGCCCTCCTCTGCAGGGGAGTTTAATAACAAAACAGCTCCCCTCTCCCGGCCGCGACCGAGCTTCGATTGTTCCACGGTGCCCATTGGTGACAATCGCATAGGCAACCGACAGCCCCAAACCGGTGCCGACGCCAACCTCTTTGGTAGAAAAAAACGGTTCAAAAACCCGCAAACGGACCGCTTCGTCCATGCCGGGGCCGTTGTCCTCTATCTCGATCACCGCCATACTTTCTGACAGAGAGGTCCGCAGTATTATTCGCGGAGCCCGCTGCAGCGCTGTAACCGCAATAGCCTGAGCCGCGTTTTTCAGAATATTCAGCAGCACCTGCTCCATACCCTGCAGCGCGATATCGGCACAGATCGGTTCGTGAGCATACTCCCGCACTACTTCAATACTGCGGAACGCATACTTTTTTTTCATGTCGTAATCAGTGGCAGCCAACCCCACCACCCTCTCCAGTACTGTCGTCACGTCTGCGTTCACGACACCTGGTTCGGTGCGACGGTTGAAGTAAAGCATCTGTGAGATGATTTCCGAGGCTCGCATCCCGGCGCTACGTATGTGACCGATAAACGCGAATATCCCCCTCTTTTCCAGATAAGCCCGTACCAGGTCCAGGTCGACGCCGACCTCGGCTGCAGCTTTCAGGTTAGCCGGAATATCTGCCGATACCCGCCGCTCGATATTCTGGGCATGCTGCATTACGGCTCCCAGCGGGTTATTGATCTCATGTGCCATACCGGCCGCCAGACCGCTGACCATGATCATCTTTTCGGTCTGGGCCATAATCTCTTCGATGCGGACATGTTCTGTTATGTCGTCAATACGAATGACCGCCATTTCGGACATATCGAAATCGAGAGGATATATCTGCAGTGAGTAATAGTGCAGATCCGCACCGCTGCCGGACCGAATCCTCGCATTCGTCAACGCTGACTGACGGTCAATGACCACAGCCACCTGCTGTAGCTCGCCGGCAAACTGCGGAATCAGCGTTTCGAGCAGCATTCCCTGCGCATCCGCCGCAGCAATACCACTGAACTGTTCAAAACGCCTATTGACTAAATTGACCCGGCCGTCACGATCTACCCTGACTATGATTGAGGGGAGCGTATCGAGAATATCCAGCAGAGCTTTTTTGTGCTGATTTATCTGTTTGGCGGCGCAAATGTGCGGCACTGAGTTTCTCCAGGTTCACCGTTATTGGGAGTACCTACTATTTAAAAAAGGTCCGTCGACAAAGCAGCTTCAGTCATTGCACGGCACTGTACTCTCACAGTTTGAAAGCAGTTCCACCAGTTTACGGCTGATTTTATCGAGAGGGAACACGAAATCGACCGCTCCGGTTTCAGAGGCGGCCTTCGGCATGCCATAGATTGCAGACGACTTCTGATCCTGGGCAATCGTCATTCCACCCAGCGCCTTGATATGCCGGATACCTTCGGCACCATCCTTGCCCATGCCGGTCAGTATGACACCGATTATGCGTCCCCGTTTCAGCGGTTTAAGCAGTGATTTCATCGCCACGTCGGCGGAGGGCTGAACAAAGTTGACCCGTGGCCCCTCCTCCAGAATTATGCGGCTGTTCCCCTCCAGCTTGAGGTGAAAACCTCCCGGAGCAAGGTAGATATGCCCTCTACGGAGATAGCCGCCATCCTCCGCGAGGGCCACCGGCATGGCAGTCACGGCGCTAAGGCTTCTGGCGATCCGGTAATCCATACCGGGCGGAATGTGCAGCACAATCACAAAGGCAGCATTTAACGGCGGGAGATCGGCGAACAGACGTTTGAGAGCAATCGGCCCTCCTGTTGAAACACCAATCATGACGATATTCGTAGTGGTCACGCCCCGTCCCCCTCAGCTTGCAGCAGACTAAGGTAATAGCGGATAGAGTCCAGCAAGCTTTGAATGTAGAATGGCTTGGTTATATAGTCGGTAACATACTCCTGCAAACCCTCCATTTTTTCGTCTGGTGCATCCATGGCCGTAAGCATGACGATAACATTGCCTTCGTACAATCCTTTCTCAACAATCTGGCGTATCGTGTCCCAGCCGTCCATCTCCGGCATCATGATGTCCATCAGGATGACCCCCCTGAATCCAGATTCAAGATAGTCGAGACATTCCTTACCACTAGAGGCAGTAATCAGAGCTATCCCCTCTGCCTGAAACAGCATCTCAGCGGCCTCCCTGATCATCTCCTCATCATCGACTATCATTATTCTGCTATCCATTGGTTACCGTCTCCTTTTCGCTACGTTGAATAGCGTTAGAGTGCTGATTGAGTGTAAAAACGATAGTTGTCCCATGTCCCAATCCGGCGCTTTCAGCCCAGATCTTGCCGTGGTGATTCTGGACAATCCGCTTGCAGATAGAGAGACCAAGACCGGAGGTACCAAGCTCATGGCGTGATTCGTCCGCCTTGAAAAACTCATCAAAAACGTGTTCCAGGTGATCCGCTGTGAGGCCAACCCCCTCATCCCGCAGTGAAACAGATACGGTTTCAGCATGCTGCTCGGCGGCTATATATATAATCCCGTGTTCCCGCGAAAAATGTACCGCATTGGAAATCAGATTAGCAAGGAGCTCTTTCAGCTGATCCGGCACAACCGGGACGACAATCAACGGGTCAACGGAGATTTGGCAGGAGAGACTCTTCGTGGCAATCATACCGGCACTCCCGGCAACACACTCCTCTACGGCGGAAACGAGGGTGATATTTTGATAGTCATATGGCTTGATCGTGGAGACGAGACTGATAAACATTTTTGATTTTTCCGCCAGCGCCTTGATGCAATGTATGTTTTCAGAGCACATATCCACCATTTTTTTGATTTCAGGATCTGAAACCCGATTCTTGATGAGGGGGAGAAGAATCATCAGAGGAGTCAACGGGGTTTTGAGATCATGTCCCAAACGGACCATTAGAGTCTCCATTATCTGTGTCTGACGAAGCTGAGACTCCAGACGTGACTTTTCCTCACCGGCCCGTTTACGCTCGGTAATATCAAGGACTACGCCCACCAGCCCCGCCACGGAACCGTTGCTTTCATAGAACGTGCCCTTATTGAAAATTACATCCCGAGGGGTACCGTCAGCATCTCTGACGCTGTCTTCATAGACCTGAATGCCGGGATCTTCCAGCAGGGCCATATCCTGTTGCAGGTAGCGATCCGCCAACTCCTTAGGCCATATTTCATGGTGAGTTTTGCCTATCAGGCCATCTTGAGAGAACCCGACATGCGCTTCAAAGGCCTTGTTGCAGCCGATATAGCGGCAGGCGGTGTCCTTGTAATATATTGGGGTGGGAATCGTGTCGATCAGCGTCTGCAGGAAGGTACGTTGCTGTTCGTTCTTCCTCCCTATTTTCTGAATCTCCCTCCCCAACAAAGCCATGAGCGTCGTGAAGACTGTAAGTATCGCGAACAGCGACAGGACCATGTGATTTTTCAGGCCACTGATTCCGGCAATAAACTCGCTCTCGCGTACGCCGACAAACAGGACGCCGACAATCGTCCCATCACTGTCCCTGATTGGATCATAGGCGGTTAGATAAGGAATTCCGAGGATAAGGGCCTCACCACGGTACGACCTCCCCTCTTTAAAAATGGCCGTATGGACCGCCCCCACCAACCGGGTACCGACGGCCCTCTTGCCCTCTCCGTCAAGAACATTGGTAGAGACCCGCTCATCCCCCATGAAAATTGTAGCCACCCCTCCAAAAATTTTCTGCACCTTATCAGGGACCTCAAAGTTATTGTTGATCAGGTAGTCACCAACGAACAACTGGTCATTAACAACCCTGAAACCCTGCCCTTTGTGCCCGAGGAGCTCCCAAAAGGTATGGAGACAGGTATCGAGCTTTTTATGTTCCTCTCTGACCTCAGCAGCCTGATACTGGTAAATGGAGTAAAACGCAAAACCTGAGATAGTCATAATGGCGATCAGGCAGCCGGCAAGCATGTATTTTGTGACCGCTTTCATACTCGTGCACCTTCCAGACAATCAATAGTTACCGGCATACAAAACACAAATCACACCCTGAATCCGCGTTTCCCCTGGGCTGACAACCAGAAGAGCAGACGTCTGGATAATTCCAGCAGCGGCACAATTTCATCAACACCACCCCTGGCAATCGCCTCTTTCGGCATGCCGAACACGACACAACTCTCTTCGTTCTGGGCCAGTGTATATGCCCCGGCCTGATGCATCTCCAGCATGCCGGCTGCGCCGTCATCCCCCATGCCGGTCATGATGATGCCGATGGCGTTTTTCCCGGCGCAGTTGGCAGCAGAACGGAACAGAACGTCCACTGACGGACGGTGGCGACTCACCGGAGGACCGTCGGAGAGTTCCGTAACATAGTTGGCGCCACTTCTTTTCAGAAGCAGATGACGGTTGCCGGGAGCCAGGTAGGCGTGTCCAGGCAACACCCGTTCGCCATGCTCGGCCTCTTTCACCGCAATCTTGCAGAGGCTGTCGAGACGCTTGGCAAACGTCTTGGTAAATGCCTCCGGCATATGCTGAGTGATCAGAATTCCGGGGCAGTCAGCCGGCATATCCATCAGCACCACCTTGAGCGCCTCGGTGCCGCCGGTGGAAGCACCCAACAGTATGACCTTTTCGGTCGTGGAAAAGGTGTGATGTTCTGCAGCCAGCACAACATCGGCGCTGTTTTTCTGCTGCACCGACAGAGTGGCGGCGCTTCTTGGTGGCGCTTTTACGAGCCGAGCCTTGGCGGCCCCGCGGATCTTGTCGGTCAGTTCCTCCGCATATTCCTGAAAGCCGTTACGGATGTCGATCTTGGGTTTGGTTACGAAATCAAATGCCCCCAGCTCCAGAGCATGCAGCGTAATCGACGAACTCTTTTCGGTAAGCGATGACACCATCACCACCGGCATCGGGCGCAGCCGCATCAACTTTTCGAGAAACGCCAGACCATCCATCTTCGGCATCTCCACATCAAGGGTCAGCACATCAGGATTAAGCGCCTTGATCTTCTCCCTGGCCACCAGCGGGTCGGGTGCCGTTCCGACCACCTCCATATCCGGCTGTCGGTTGATTATTTCAGTCAGCAGGCTCCGGATGAGGGCCGAATCATCTATAATGAGAACCTTGATCGACATCGTGACTATCCCGTTATCGTATTAGTAATTGTGCCACTACATTCAGTCGTTGGTAAATAACGCCTGAATGAGATCCGGAGAGAGCGGCTGATTCTGAATCCGCTTCACAAACACCTGACCGGTGGCCGGGTAAAAACAGATCTTACGCGGGAAGATGTCACCCACGTCAACAGCAGCTATTCTGATTTTTTCATCGTTCAAAAAACGCAGAGCAAAATCGGCGTTCTGGCGACCGACATCGCTCATTCCGTCCATCACCTTGCCAGCGCCAAAGATTTTAGCAGCGAGATTACCATGAACAGCTCCAAGCTGGAAAAGATGTTCCAGCAACAGCTTCATGGCATGGATTCCGTAGCGGGCTGAGCCGTTTCCTGATTTGCCACGTCCTTCCGTATCTCCCGGCAGCATGTAATGATTCATACCGCCGACGCCGGTGACGGTATCATACAGACAAACAGAAACACACGAACCGAGCACGGTTGTTATGATGCTCTTTTCAGCGGTTACATGGTATTGACCAGGGAGTATCTTAACCGCCTTTGCGTCAAACATCCGGTCGTAATAACTGCTTGTAGAAAAATATCTGCCCCGGTGCATAGAAGTTAGTCCTTCGGTGAATAAACTGTTTTGCCGCATACCTTGAACAGGTCGGCAGCATGATGAAAACTCTCCGAATGGCCGGCAAAGAATAGTCCCTGGGGCTGCAGACAGGGCCGCATCTTTTTCAGAATTGCGTACTGGGTATCTTTGTCGAAATAGATCATTACATTCCGGCAGAATATCACATCAAATTTATCGCGCAGTCCCCACTGTTCATCCAGCAGGTTGAAGCGCCTGAAGGTGATCATCTGCTGCAGTTCAGGGCGGACTTTGGCAAAGCCTGCATTACGCCCCTCACCTTTTAAAAAAAAGCGCTTGAGCTGTTCAGGGGAGATTTTCTGCAGTTGATCGATCGGATACACACCACGCTTGGCCTTTTCGAGCACATTGGTGTCGATGTCCGTGGCAAGTATCCTGACCGGGGCGGTGAAACTTTTGAACTGTTCAACGACCGTCATCGCGATAGAATAGGGTTCCTCGCCGGTGGACGACGCACAGGTCCAAATCGAGATCGGACTTGATTTTGGGAGTGTGCCGAGATGTTTTGTAAGAATCGGGAAATGATGCGCCTCCCGAAAAAAGGAGGTCATGTTGGTTGTGAGGGCATTGATAAACTCTTCACATTCATGCTGGTCGCCGCTTTCCAGAAGCTGGATGTAGGCGCTGAATGACTCTATCTGCCTGACTCTGAGGCGGCGAGCGAGACGGCTGTAGACAAGGTCTTTCTTGGATGGGGCAAGGGAAATGCCGGCGACACGGTAGATCAGGCTTCTAATACGGTGGAAATCATCACTGGAGAAAGGGAACAGATAGAGTTCCCTGTCTCCAGTCATTCTTCGGAATGCCGGTATTTCTGAACCAATCGTAGCCGACATTCACAGCTCCCGGCGGGCGACCATAACGGCACGCCCGCACCATTCAACTTTTTAGAATTCTTTCCAGTCATCATCGGCATCGGTAACCTTCGGCGCGGAAAGTTTAAGCGCATCAGTCTTTTTCTGGACTTTTGGCGTTCCGAGTCGGCCACTCTTCTTTGCAGCTATTTCCGGATGGAGGGCCTGTATCTTGCGGGTCTTTCTCTCTGGCGCACCCTTCTGGGACTGGGAGGACTCTTCCAATTTAAAGCGGGTAACAACCTGTACCAGTTGCAGAGCCTGTTCCTCCAGTGATTCGGCGGCAGCGGCAGCCTGCTCAACCAGAGCGGCATTCTGCTGGGTCACATCATCCATCTGGGTGATAGCGGTATTGACCTGCTCGATACCGCTTGATTGCTCCAGCGACGCGGCAGAGATCTCGGCCATGATATCCGTTACCCGCTTGATGCTGGTAACAATCTCCTGGGTCGTATGCCCGGCCTCTTCCACCAGACGGCTGCCATCTTGCACCTTGCTGACCGAATCCTCAATCAGGGTTTTAATCTCCTTGGCAGCAGCCGCACTCCGCTGGGCAAGGCTGCGCACTTCAGCCGCCACGACCGCAAAACCGCGTCCCTGTTCACCGGCCCGGGCCGCTTCGACGGCCGCGTTCAGGGCCAGGATATTAGTCTGAAACGCGATACCGTCGATGACACCGATAATATCGGATATCTTGCGGGAACTGTCGGTGATCGATTCCATGGTACGAACGACCTTGTTGATGACATCGCCACCCTTTACCGCCACGCCGCTGGCGCTGATCGCCAGTTGGTTAGCCTGTTGGGCGTTGTCGGCGTTCTGCTTGACGGTCGATGTCAACTCTTCCATGCTGGAAGCGGTCTCTTCAAGCGCAGACGCCTGTTCTTCAGTCCGTTGGGAAAGATCGGCATTACCGGCGGCGATCTGTTCGGTGGCGGTGGCGATGGAATCGGCGCCGGTACGAACCTCGCCAACAATCTTTGCCAGCCCTTCGTTCATTTCTTTCAGCGACATCAGGAGATGGCCGGTCTCATCCTGACTGTCGATAGTAATCTGCACGGTCAGGTCACCGGCCGCAATCAGATCCGACGCATCGATGGCCTTGTCGAGAGCCTGCTTGATCCGGCGGGCAACAACCCAGGCAAAGGCAAAGACCGCCAGCGCCAGCAACAGCGTTGCACCGAGAATCTGCCAGCGCATCGTTGCCACTTGAGCCTTGACATCATCGACATAGATGCCGCTGCCGACTACCCAGCCCCACTCTTTATTCAGTTTGACATAGGAGATCTTATCCACCGGCTTGGCCGCACCTGTTTTTGTCCACTGATACTCAACAATGCCGGCTTCCTTTTCCTTGGCCACCTTGACCATCTCGACAAAGATCTGCATGCCGTTCGGATCTTTGATATCCGCCACATTCTTGCCGACCAGATCCGCATTGACCCCATGCATAAGCATTTTAGGTTCCAGGTCATTGACCCAGAAATATTCACTACCATGGTAGCGGAGGTCTTTGATCTGCTCCAAAGCCCGTTTTTTGGCATCCTCAAGCGTCATTTTGCCATCTTTCACATCTTCCTGCAGACTGGTAATCATCGAAGAAGCAACTTCAACAACCCCCTTGGTCGCCGATATCTTTTCGTTCATAAGCTGCTTTTCCATGTAGGGGAGGACATAAAACATGACCCCCAGTATCAGCAGTGCGATCGTGGTGATTGAAATACTCAGAATTTTCGTCAGTATCTTCCAATTCTTAAAGCTCTTGATTTTCATACAATTACCGCCTTTCTGTAAAATTATAATAGTTAGTTCACCTGATCCATGACCTGCATCTCTTCACTGCTCATCAGCTTCTCAATATCTACCAGGATCAGCATCTGGTCGTTCAGAGTGCCGAGACCGGTGATGTAACCGGTGTCCATCGCTGCGCCCATTTCCGGGGCCGGCTTGATCTGTTCCGGACTCAGTGCCACCACATCGGAAACGCCGTCAACGACCATCCCGATCACCCTCCCCAGCACGTTCATGATAATCACCACGGTGAATTCGTTGTAGGTCGGCTCGCCGACCTTGAACTTGATCCGCATGTCAACGATCGGAACGATCACACCGCGCAGATTGATGACCCCCTTGATAAACTCCGGGGCATTGGCGATGTGAGTCACCGTATCGTACCCACGGATTTCCTGGACCTTGAGGATGTCGATACCATACTCCTCGTTCCCCAAGGTGAAGGTGAGGTACTCCGAGGCGATATCCGTTCCGCTTCTGTCAGTAATCTCCTGACCTGTCTGCATAATGTGCGTTACCTCCATTTCGTTGAATTTTACTGTTAAACTGCCTTCTTTTTGCGCATCTGAAGCAATGAATTGACGTCCAGAATCAGGGCGACCCGGCCATCGCCCAGAATAGTCGCCCCGGCCGTGCCATCCACCTTGCGGTAATTCGTTTCGATACTTTTAATGACTACCTGATGTTCATCCAGCAGGGCATCGACGAGCAGAGCGGCTTTTTCGCCTTCGACATCGATCAGGATCAGAATCCCCTTTTCCGGCTCCGTCACACGTGCATCCATGTTGAACAGTTCATACAGCGGAACGATCGGAATGTAATCGCCGCGCACATGAACGACATTTTTGCCGTTAACGCTCTTCAGGCTTTCGGCCGTGGGGCGGAGGGACTCGATGATCGAGTTGAGCGGAATAATAAACTTCTCATCACCAACGGCAACCGACAGGCCATCCAGAATGGCGAGCGTCAGCGGAAGACTGATGGTGACCCGGGTGCCTTTGCCGGATTCAGACGATATAGCCACCCTGCCGCTCATCGCCTGGACGTTGCGCAGTACCACATCCATCCCGACTCCGCGCCCGGAGATATCGGTCACAGCATCGGCAGTGGAAAAGCCCGGCGCAAAGATCAGTTGCCAGACATCCTCATCACTCATGCTGTCGGATGCGGGAATACCTCGTTCGACAGCCTTAGCCAGAATCTTGGCGCGATTCAATCCGGCGCCGTCATCAATAACGTCGATAACGATTCTACCTCCAATTTGGGAAGCCCGCAGGGTTATCGTGCCACTGCGTTCTTTTCCGGCGGCACTCCGTATCTCCGGTATCTCCAGGGCGTGGTCCATGCAGTTGCGTACCAGGTGTGTGAGTGGATCGGTAATTTTTTCGATCAGCCCCTTGTCCAGTTCGGTCGAGTCGCCAACGGTTTTCAGTTCCACCTGTTTGCCGAGCTTTGCGGCAAGCTCGCGGACCATGCGGGGGAAACGGCTGAATACGATACTGATCGGCATCAACCGAATCGACATGACGCTCTGTTGCAGGTCCCTGGTGTTGCGTTCCAGTTGCAACAGGCTACGGTGGAGGCTCTCGTAAAGGACCGGGTCGAGGCTGGTGGCCGTCTGCGCCAGCATCAGCTGGGTGATTACCAGTTCACCGACCTGATTGATCAATTGATCAACCTTGGTAACGCCGACACGGATCGACGACTCGGCCTCGCTGGTACGACGCCCGAAGGCTCCCGGCGCAAGTTCGTTACTGTCATAGGCCCTTCTGCCGGGGGACGTTTCCACAGCTGCCTCAACCGGATTACGGGCAAGTTCCTGACAAAACTCTTCATGCCCAGCCACCATGGCGGTGGCTTCCACCGTTACGCCATCCGTATCGGCACAGTGATGGTTTGCTCCTTCAAGCACCTTCAACTGATCCACATCCGCGACGAACTCAAAAATATCGCGGATATCCGCTTCACTGGCAGATGTATCCAGCGTGAGATGCCAGCAGCTAATGCATATTTCCGGATCATATGTACTGAAATCCGCGCTGGCGGGCAGTTCGGCGATCACGACCAACTGCCCAAGTTCCTCCAGTTCTGCGAACAGGCTTTCCAGCCGGACACCCCGCTTGAAGATATCCGGATCCGGCGTGAACTCAAGCTCGTAGTGGTGACAGGTCGCATCCAAGCTGTCCGAATGTGGCGATAAGAGCGACTCTGTATCAGGCTCGTTTTTTGATACGGTTGCACCGCCGGATGAGGCAACGGCGCCCGAGTCGACAACCTGCTGCAGTTTGCCGCGAATCCGGTCAATGGCCTCCTGGCAGACCTCCGCTCCGTCACGGTGCCCTGCCAACTGCATGGAGATCACATCGCCCGCTTCGAGAAAAAGATCGACCATGGTCGTACTGAAGGAAATTTCGTGGTTGCGCATGCGGTCGAGCAGCGATTCCAACACATGGGTGACGATGGTCATATCCTGGAAACCGAAGATTCCGGCTCCCCCCTTGATCGAATGTGCCGCCCTGAAAATGGCATTGAGCTGTTCCTCGTCTGGTCCCGCATCAGTCAGCGATACGAGAATCTGCTCCATCTCGGCCAAGTGCTCGGCACACTCCTCGAAAAAAACCTGATTAAACTGGTTGAGATCTATGCTGGTATTATTTTGTCCGGAGTGAGTCATGCTGATTTCCTTGAGATATCAAAGTGTGAGATTCAATTCGTAATCAAACCCTAAAAAATGAATTTTAGATCTGAAGGTATCAGGTATGTTGATCACCTGTGCGCCGAAACCGTTCTGTCTCAGGGTACGGACAAAGAATGCCAGAAGCTGGCACCCACAGGCATCGAAGTTGGTAACCCCCGCCAAGTCTATTTCCGGAACGGCGTCCGAAAGAGATTTTTGCTGTCCAGCGGCAGCAGCAGAGTTCATAAGACCGGAAAAACACTCAGCCAGGGAAGGAAACTGTGCCGCGACACCGCTCATAGACCAGTCGCCGTCCAGATGTATTTTTACTATTTCGCCAGTTTCGGTACTCATTGTAACCCCGCACACATTTAGATAAGCTCAAGATTCCTCATCGATAGAAACAGCTGTCCTTGCCGCTTTCCCGTTGTTCCTGTTTTACAGCCTGAACTGTCCGACCAGTTGTTTCAACTCTTCCGCCTGACGAGAAACATCATTGGCGGCGACTGCGGTTTCATGCAGCGCGTGGTCGTTCTGCTGCGCCAGATCATTGAGATTCATGACGTTGCTGCTGATCTCCCGGGTGGTGGCGGTCTGTTCTTCGGCAGCGGTGGCGATCTGGCTGATCTGCTCGGTTACGTCGTTGATGATGTCGAGAATTTCCTGCAGCGAACGGCCGGATTCGGAGGCATGGCTGGTCCCCTGTTCAACCTGGGAAACGCTCTGCTCCATGGAGGTGACCGCATCTTTGGTCTCTTTCTGGATGGCCTTGATCATTTCCCCGATCTCTTTGGTGGCACGGGTGGTCCGTTCGGCGAGAGCACGGACTTCGTCGGCAACCACGGCAAATCCGCGCCCCTGCTCACCGGCACGGGCCGCTTCAATAGCGGCATTCAGAGCCAGCAGATTGGTCTGGTCGGCAATGTCTTCGATAGTGCCGATGATGGCGCCGATCTGTTCAGAGCGAACGCCGAGGGCGTCTACGGTGGTGGCGGCATTTTGAACCCGCTCGGCAATACTGTTCATGACAGCGATTGATTGGCCGACAACGGCCGCGCCCTGGTTGGCTTTCTGGGTGGCGCCGCCGGCGTTGGTGGCAGCCTGGTGACAGTTGTTGGCAATGTCACCCGAGGTGGCCGACATCTCTTCACCGGCGGTTGCCAGCGAGGTGGATTGTGAGGATAGCTGGGCAATGCTTTCAGTCATCTGTTTTGTCGTCATCTGCAGTTCAAGGGAGGATGATGCCAGTTGCAGCGAACTGCCGGAGACTTGGCCGATGATGCCGTGCAGTTTGCCGATGAAGGTATTAAACCATTCACTCAGTTCGCCGATCTCGTTCTTGCCGTGGATCGGCAGACGACGGGTCAGGTCCCCTTCACCCTGGGCGATGTCCCTGATGGTATCAACCACCGCCTTGATCGGGCCGGTAACGGTGCGCGACACCAGCCAGGCGAGCAGGATGCTGAGCGCCAGGATACCCAGCAGGGCACCCCCGATGCCTATCTGGATCTTGCGGACAGCAGCGGTGACATCATCGACGTAGATGCCGGTGCCTACCACCCAGCCCCAGGGCTGGTACAGTTCAACGTAGGATAGTTTGGGTACCGGCTGGGCACTGCCCGGCTTGGACCAGGCATAATCAACAAAACCTTTCCCTGCATCACGGCAGACCTTGGCCATCTCTACAAAAAGTGCCTTGCCGTTGGGATCCTTGTTATCGCTCAGATCCTTGCCGTTCAGTTCCGGCTTGATCGGGTGCATGACCATTTTCGGGCCAAGATCGTTGATCCAGAGATAATTGGCTCCATCATATCGCATGGCAGCGATCCGCTCGGCAGCCTGCTTCTGAGCCTCTTCTTTCGTGAGAGTTCCGGCATCAACCTGTTTCTGATAGGAAGCCATCAGGCTGGTCGCTTCCTGCACCAGATAGCTGACGGTCGCCTGTTTTTCTTCCATGATCAGCCCGCGGATAAACGGCATCAGCACAAACATGGTCACCAACGACAACACCACCCATGTCAGAACCGACAGGCTCATGATTTTAGTAAAAATCCCCCAGTCCTTGTACGCCTTCAGTTTCATAATTCCCCCTCGTAATCACCTTCGCTCTCGATCTGCGCAGCGATAGATTTGTGCCAGTCAGAGAGCAGAGAGCGTGCCAGAGAGGAGCACCATTAATTTACTTGTAAATACGGATAGTTGGGATTTAAGTTACAGGGAGAGGCCTACGACATAAATTGCCGGATTTAAGCGCAGTGTAGAGGTTATATTCGATTTATCAGTGGGTTATAGAGGGTGCCATACATTGCAGCAGCAACTTTTGTCGCAGGGGTTGTACCGTCAGTCATAATACCGACCGCGAAAGACGCTTGTTAAGCGCCTGACGGGATATCCCCAGATAGGCGGCGGCCAGGCGTTGATTATTGTCAGCCAGACGCAGCGCCTCAGCAATCAGAAGATCCTCGGCCCCTTTGAGGGTCGGGAACTTTTCACCAAAGGGGCAGACCGGACAGTTGCTGACGACCGGGACAGCAGATACCGGGATCCGCAGATCCGTGCCGATCGCCGCCACAATCGGCTCCAGCGACAGGATACGACTCACCGAGCGGGCAACAGCGTCATGGATGATCGACTCCATCTCACGGATATTGCCGGGGAAACGGTAGGCTGCCAGATAGCAGTTCAGTTCTGCCGGGGCGACCGGAGTCGGTTTGCCGAGCAGGGCAGCCGACTTCTCCAGAAAATGCGCCGTCAGCAGCGGGAGATCCTCGGGTCGGTCGCGTAGCGGTGGCAGTTCCACGCGGTGGCTGCAGAGCCGGTAATAGAGATCGGGACGGAATGTGCCGCTCTCCATCTTGGACTTCAGATCGGCATGGGTGGCAGCCACGATCCGGGCGGAACTTCTCTGGACCTTGTCGGAACCGAGCGGCAGGTATTCGCCCTCCTGCAGCAGACGCAACAGTTTCACCTGCGATCCGGGTGACAGATCACCGATTTCATCAAGAAAGAGCGTGCCGCCCGCCGCCTGGCGAATCAGACCTTCTCGGGCCCGGTCAGCCCCGGTGTAAGCCCCGCGCTGATGCCCGAAGAGGGTGTCGCTGAACATGGCGTCATCGAGTCCGGCCAGATTTATCGCCACGTATGGACCGCCGATCCCGCTCAGGGTGTGAACCGCCCGGGCGACCAGTTCCTTTCCGGTGCCGGTCTCACCGCTGATCAACACCGGCTGCCGAGACGGGGCGACCGACTCCAGGTACAGGAAGATAGCGCGCATCCGCGATGACGTAGTTATGATGCTGCCGAAAGCAGTCTCGTCCCCCAGCGTACCGTCCGACAGGTGGCGACGCAGGCGTTCCAGTTCACATTTTATCCGGGCCCGTTCGAGAGAACGTTCCAGCGTAATCTGCAACTCTTCAAAATTCACGATCGGTTTGGACAGATAATCCCAGGCCCCCAAACGCATGGCCCGCACCGCCTCATCTACCGCCCCGACGCCGGAAACAACCACGATCGGCATAAATTCCGTTTCTGCGGTTATCGCTTCGACCAGCGCAAAACCGTCCATCACCGGCATCCGCAGATCGGTCATGACAATGTCCGGGTGCCGGCTGCGGAACAGCTCCAGCGCGATCCGGCCGTTTTCAGCCTCCAGCACCCGGTACCCCATGTCGTCGAGGTAGGCCGTCAGGGACTCCCTGACGTACTGTTCATCTTCAACCACCAGAATGGTTGGTTGTGTTGCCGTAAAGGTATTCATAGTGGGCTGCAACTTCTTTCCTTGATTTTTTATAAGAACGTCTCAATCACTGCAGCATGAACGTTTCGTATTCCAGCCTGCTCAGATCACGATCAAGAACAAACAGTCCACACATGATGGTTATGCAGAGCGACACGGCAAAACCATACCCGTAATAGAACGGTCCCAGCATGATGGATAAAAGGCTGAGCAAAAAGTTCAGGGTTGTGAACAGCATCGTCAGGGAGAGTGCCCGCCGACGCCGGTCCAGATAGAAATAGATGTTGAGAATGCCCAGTAATACGACCTGAAAGCCGGCTCCGGCAACATCGATATAGAGCAGCGGCAAAAACACAGTGGGAATGCCCAGCATATGAAGCAGGGTGCGACCCAAAATAAAAACGACAATAGTGGCAATCGCCTGAATCTTGATAATATCATAGATTCCCTCGCGCGCCATGCGTACCATCTCATCCTTCATCTCCTGAATATATGAAAGCGAGCCCCCCTCACGTACTGCATCATAGAAACGGTCGTAGTATTCGACAAAATCGGTCTCCATGCGCACCAGAAATACGGCCATGCCCGGCAAAATAGCCAGATATGCCATAAACACCGGTAAATCGTAAATTTCAGAGGCGTTCAGCGGGCCGATGACATTGGTGCCGGTATAGGGATGAAACCAGAATACGAACTTGTCTGCCCAGATGCCAAGATTATAAAACAGGCCGATAAACACCAGCGCCAGATGCATCCGCCCTTTACGTAGAAAATCAAACTCTATCAAGGTGCGCGATGGGTAGTTTCTGAATACGACAATCAGCATCCCCATCAGCAAAATAAACTGGCCTGTCAAAAAGGCCAGCATAAGCCCTTCAAGATGCCACATCCGTAAAAACACCGCTAAAGCCAAGGCAGAGCCATATCCGGCGGCAAAGTTCAGAAGTATGGCTTTGTATTCCTTGAGCCCAGAAAGCAGGATTGTACCGATCCAGACGCCTGAAAGCATGACAAAGGTGGTGGCAAACAGCAGCCTGAAAAATAGCGTTGTATTCGGGAACAGGAAGTATGTTAGCGGAAATGAGACCGCACCGCCGATAATCGTGACAACAAGCAGTAACCCGTTCAGGTTAGGCATCAGCCGGTAATGTTCCTTTTCGAATATCCTGTCGGCAGAATAACGGGTAAAGGCCAATTGAATCAGCCCTGTGTAGATAAGCGATAGTGCAATAAGATAGGTGATACAGACCTGAAACTGGGACACGAGTACGGCCGGTATAACTACCGGCACAGAGATGATACCGATAATAATTACGGCCAAGATGGATAGTACCCATGGGCCGGAACTGATAATCCCGGCATAGGCATAGGTCTGCAGCAGGGAAAAATATGAGTCCCGTTTGAGTAGTTTGCGCAGTTCAAAACCGATTCCGGCCATCAGAGCATCCCTTTTTGATAGTGATCACGATAGCTGTCAAACATGCGCTCCTGCGCATAGAAACGCTCTACCCGGGTAATCGCCGACTGGCGTGCCCGCCGCCACTCTTTTGGGTCATCCAGAAGGAGGAGAAGTTCCGTTGCCATTGCCTGCGGGTTGTTAATGCCGACGACCCCACCAGCAGCTCCAATGGCCTCATCTTCTTCTCCAGACCCCATAATCAGCTGTCTGCAGGCACCAACGTCGGTGGAAACAACCGGGAGTCCTGCCGCAAAAGCCTCAAGAATAACAAGTGGCAGCCCTTCGCTGACAGAGCTGAGCACGAGTACTCCGGTTTTAGGGAAAATTTCCACCGGATTCTGGAACCCCATAAAACTGACCTGATTATCCAGGGCAAGACTTTCCATAAGCGCCTTGCATTCAGCCGCGTACTCAGGATCTTCGTCCTCAGGACCGATGATCCACCCCTGAACGGTGGGGATCCGATTTGCAATGATGCGGATGGCGCGGATGAATGTTTTAATGTCTTTGATCGGAACAACCCTGCCCAGCAGCGTCAGCACCATCGGCGGTTCCTCTGGCTGGTCATTCCGCAACGGAGCATAGCGGGCGACGTTGATACCATTCGGCACGACATGAGTGCGTTCGGGCAGTGCGCCGTCGGCAATTTCCCGTTCTCTGGCACCATCGTAAAGCGATATGATTGTGCCAGAAGCGGTATAACAGAAGCGACCGATTGTCTCAAAAAAACGGATCCAAAGACCACGAAAAAAACTGATCTCTGTTGGATCCTTTTGGAGCGCATTGCGATTATCCTGTATCCAATTGCTCTGAATTAAATCGATGCGCCGTTCCTTCGTGTAAATGCCGTGCTCGGACAATACCAGAGGACGTTTGGTATTGTAATGCAACAATGACCCGAGAAAACCGGCATATCCGGTGGAAACCGTGTGGTACACCCTGGCCGGTATCAGATTACTGGCTATTTCTGCCAGCAACCAGATAGGGGCGTGCATGTTCCGGACGGTCCAAAAATAGTCCACAAAGGAAGGATCGGTACAACGTTCCTGATACAGCTCTGAAATCAGCGTCCAGGACTGCTGAGAATAAAGAAACTGCCGGTAATCGATCCCTTTGGCCGGATTCATATAAAAATCCAACTCCTTGATCGAATGATTGAGCGTATTTGGACCCGGCTGTAGAAACCAGGCATGCAGATCCCTGATTATTTTGAATGCGTCCTTATTACCTTCGTGGGCGACAATCGGAGGCTTTATCCGGGGATCCTGTAGATAATGGGCTTCCAAATGTACGAGGTTTTCAGGAAGTTCATATTTCATGCCGCCATAATCCTCACGACAGCTGCCGATGAAGACCGCGCCGAAGCGGTATTGCGGGAATCCGCGGATGATCTGATTTACCCAACTGGACACACCACCACTTACGTAGGGAAATGTCCCCTCCAGAAGCAGCATGATATCTACCTGGTCTGATTTTGGAAAATTTTCCATCCGGTTACCCCATCCAGAACTTTGCTACCGGACCAATAACCGGTTTGTACTGCAACAAAGGATCCGCTTCAAAAAATTGTCTCAACACCTTGAAATCCCTTTGACGATACGCAAGCTCTGCAAGATAGGGAATGACCCTGTCACGATGCGCTCCATGGTCCAACCCAAGGTTTATGAATTTTTGTGCCTGCAGCAGGTCGCCTTTGCGTAGATATATTTTCCCAATCAGTACCAGCAGCGAAGGATCATCAACTCCTGTGCTATGTGCCCAGGTAGCATACTGAAGTGACTGCTCGATAAAAAAATCCGACAGATCATTATTCAGCTCATTAAAGACCATCTCCCAGTAAGAGAAAGCCAGTTTCCGATATAGATGCAGCTTTTCATCCGGATCATCCGGATCATCCGACTCACGCAGGCTGTGCAGGGCTTCAGAGATTGCGCCGCCAATAACCTTCTCACGCTGGTCGTACAGCTTAAAGGCCAACAACCTGATTTCATCATCATCGTCACTGGTTGCCATCTGAAGCAGACGACTGGAGTTGGAGCCGCCTCCGTTACTGACTGCCAGCAGCGCTTTCAAACGCATACTGCGGGGGAGAGTCGGAGTGCGAAGACGCGACCATGCCCCTCCCTCTCCCATACCTGGCGCCTGACCACCTGACTCAGCCATAAAAGGAGGCAAGGAAACTGTATAGAATTCAGTACGTTCCTTGAATTGTTGGAAGTAACGGAAATATATCAGTATCACGAACAACCCGAGTACGCCAAACGCCGGAATAAAGAAGATAAAGCTGAAAATAATGATCAAGGCATACCGGCGACTGACGTCAAAGCGTCCAGGAATCATCACTGTCAGTACAACTGCAAACGATGCCGAGGCAATTGTATGGCCGACGAGGAGGAGTATCAGCAGTGTAAATGCATGGTAATGGGTGCCCAGTGACAGCAGGGCGGAATGCTCTCCCATAATTCTATATATCAGCAACTTTGTGCTACTCATGCCATATCTACCAGCAGATCGGCCAACTGATTCAACGGGTCATCAGCCGCAACCATAAAAGAGTGAGACGACACCCCCCCTTCGCCAACTTTCACCCCAAAATCTTTGCGAAACATCTCGTTCAGTCTTGCGATGTACCCCTCTACAGATGACGGCCCGGAGAAAGGCATCAGAGTGGCAAACTGGACCCCCCAACCGAGATCCCGGCGCCAGCCGTGATCCAGGCCACGTTGCTGCCGCTCAAGTGCAAGACACATATCGTGCAGCTTTGCTGTCGGCTTTATATTGACAACCACCAGGGCACTCGTTACGCCAAGCTCGCGCCGCAGTCGAACCATTTTGTACAATTCTGCGGCAAACATGGTCGGACAGTCTGGAAACACTGTCAGCAGGCTGCGGGCTTCATTGGCGGCCTCAGCATGATCGGTCGCATACGCAAGCAAAACACCCAGTATCTGGAGCGTTTCCCGATGCAGTGCAAGAAAAGGCATTTCACTGACCAGAAGGACTCCTTTCATGACTCCAGCGCTCGTACGCATCGGGGCGGCCACAAGATAGGGGCTGTTCTCGTCTATGGTAAGACGGTTGATCGTCTGGTAGGAGGCATTTCCTGTCTCAATGGCAGATCGGAGCAACAGGTCATCCGCCTGAAAAACAGCTCCGCGGCCACATTCGGCAACCGGCTTATCCTGCATGCTCCCGTTACTTTCCATCAAAAAGATTGCGGCGCTCTCAAGACTACAGTAATGCACCAGGATGGAAATCAGTGCCGAACCGGTTTCACGGTCTAGCAGACCGCCATGAGAGGCCAGTATGGTGCGCAGGTCTATCAAGGCATCCCTGAGGGTCACCGGCCTGCTGATCAGGTTCTGCTCCAGGCGGTCATGAGACAGACGCACCATGAAATAGGACCGTGACAACTGTTCGAACCGTTCGCTGGCATGGCGGCTCAACTGGTCGGAGCGCCGCAGACGTGTGCTCCATATGGTACTAAACTGGCCGCAGATCATAGTCATTAAAATGCCGCCGAGCATGAATACCGTCGGGAATTCACCTGTCAAAAACGCCATCCTGAGCATCGCCAGATAGAGCAGGCAGATTATGGCCATAGAAACCATACCGGGAGCGATACCATAACGAAGCGCTATCAGTAACGGCGCAAACAGCACCCACGGAAAATCCGTCTTTATGGAAAATGGGTCGGAGCGGTTAAAAAAATAACCAAGCGCCAGGATGGTCACCGTTATTACAAATGTCTCAAGCCATCGTTCCGCCCTCTCGGACAGATATTTATCCAACTTGAATCTCATTCTTACGGCTTCTTGGACAGATTTTCAGGCAGCACCCTGATTTCTCCCAAAAGGCGGTCTAGCACTTGTTGGGCTACGGAACTGACCGCATCACGACTCCAGCCACTCTTGCCAGCAGCGCCACTCCAGACAACCGTTCCCTCCGGCAACGCAATCAGCTGAAGGGTAAATCCGGCCACCGGCTCGCCGTCCAGGCCGACTTTGTAGCGCCACTCGTTGACAGTGCCTGTCAGCACATAACGTACTTTTTTCTGTTTCGCCAGTTCCAACGCCTCACGCTGCCGTTTTACACCACGGTCCATACCCAACTCTTCCTGTTTTGTTTCAACCGCAATCCGTTCCAGATGCTGTACGCCACGGGCATAAAGCAGTGCAGCAACAATCGACTCACACCTCTCGGCAGCATACGGTGTTTCCGTGTTATTGACAAATGGGAGCAGGGCCCAGTTTTCCTGAAAGGACACCTCTGCCCCCCTCTGGTTCAAGGTAACACAACCTGTTGCAAAAAGAGTTACAACCAGTATTAGTAACAACAGCAATCGTTTCATAACATCTCCTCCGTTAAAATCATCAACTTTTACTCAAAATAATAGCGATAAAGCAGGTCAGCACGTGTCGTGAGAGTGTTGAGGCCAAAAGAGCCACTATCTTGTGAAAAAGACACCTCAAGCTTATCTAGTCCGAATACCGGCCCGACCAAACCAAAGTCATAGTGAAATCCAATCCCTGTTGTACTGATCCAGCTTGTATCAACAGAAGCAAAGGGTTGCCATTGTCGGATGTAACTTGTGCGCCCATCCTGTCCGGCGCTTATACCGATACCCGCCTGAGCAAATGTAGCAGGGACATAGTATGATGGATCGGCAACGGCACCTGGTATCAGCGAAAGCGCCTTGCCGGTCGGTGTGCCGGTTCTGCCAAAATAATGATACCCGCCAAATGCGCGCAGATTGGTGTCGGGCCAACCACTTAAAAACCGGTGGGTCAATTCACCTTCATAGGCAAGCCCTCGTCCCAGCTCTCTCCGTTCCTGATCACGCAAATATTGCGCGGAAACGCGCAAAGACAGCATATCACGGGGTGTCAGTGCGCCCAAAAGACCAATTTTGGCTTCATCCTTACTCCCGCCGATCTTCATGTATACGCTTTCAGTTCCAGCTGATCCCGCCAAAAGAGCAAAATCCAGTGTCAATCGAGTGCTCACTCTCCAGTCACTATGTACTGACGATGATACATAGCGGGAAAGTCCATCGGTAACACCTGCGGTAAACTCGGCAGTCCCCCGTTCATGACGCATTATCAAGCCAAGTTGAACACTCTGCTCACTACTGTTATGTTCTCCAAGAATGCCGGTTTTCAGATTTTGAAGATCCGTATTTCCGACTTCAATCCGCAAAGAATAGCGGGGAGTAACCGCAAAGGTATGAGATAAACGTTGTTCCATAAATCCCACTCCGTCCTGGTCTATCAGGCTCATGCGATAACGGAAGCCGCCAGGGCGGCTACCGTAGAGAAACCGTACCTGCTGATCAAGCAAATAGTCGCGATCATTTATCTGGAAGCGTTCAAAAGCAAGAGTTTCTGCCAATGGAAACCATCCGACACGTGATGCCCCCTCAACAGCGTCCCTGTAGGGAAGCCGTTGCAACTCTTTTTGCAACAATCCCATTATCCGGGGACGATCATTTTCATCCAAAGCCAGAGACAGCTCCACCCAAAGTGGTCGTTGGGTCATACGGGCAAACTCTTTCCAGTACCAGACCCGCCCAAAATCACTCCTGCCGCTGGACATGGCCCATGCGATAACAAGCTCGCGGCTGATCGTGTCCTGCGGGGAACGCATGACCCCCTGCATCTGCCGGTCAAGCGCTTCACCCGGCTCTACCTGCATTGCCAACCCGGCATAACTGAGCAGCAGGGTACGTCGCTCAGCTGCGGATATAGCTTGCTCGGTTTTCATCCGTTTGCGCACAATATACAGCGCCCGTAACCGTTCGAGAAAAGCAGGTTCCGGCCAGCCGGACTGTTCCATAGCATCAGCATAGCCTGCCAGCCAGCTGGGATTATTACGCATTTTGCTATAGCGCGCCTGAAAGTATATCAACGCCGTGCTGTATTCGCCCAGATAGGAGTAAGCCGCAGCATACGTATCATACATATCGGGTAATGATTGTACACGCTCTTTCCAGCTTTCCAGCGTCTTTTGCAGTTCTTCTCTTTGCCCCAAATCAAGCAACAGCCAGATATACCCATCAGCCAGTGAATGATCTTGCGGCGCAAGTGCCAGTGCATGCTGATAGCTGCGTACACTCGCAATCATATCTCCGGCACCCCGATACGACTGCGCAACAAGCTGCCAATAATAGGTTGACTCCTCCATTGATTTCAGGGAAGCAGACTGTTGAGCCTTCTGTATAAGGCCAACGAGTTCCTTGTAACGCTTCTGTGCCGTTCCAATTTCGAGCAGAGTGATCAAATAGGTTCCCTTGCCCAAACGCTTCCATGCTTCCATGGCGAGACTATAAGCCTGCTCTGGATTCTTTTCGCGAGTTACCAGGATAAGGCGTTGATAATCCATATCACGACCGACACCGGAATCCACAAGCAGTCGAGCAGCTTTTTCTGCAGTACGTAAATCCTGTAGTGCCCAGGCCAGATCCCCAAAAGCCTGCCAGTATTCCTGTTCCGCAGGCAGAATTTGCTGTTTGCCGAGAGTCAAAATGGTATAAGCCGCCAAGACATCCCCAGAGCCGTAAGACAGAGAAGCCGCCCTGAGCAACTCTTTCGCCACCACACCATAACTCGCTGCTTTATCGAGTAGAGCAGTAATAGCATCCTTATGCCGACCGACCGCTTCATATAGACGGGCAAGTTGCTCAAGTACATACTTCCGGTCGGCACCACTCCGTTGCTTTTCCAGTGCCGCAATCGCCTCTTCTGGGAGACCAGACCGTTCACAAACAGCAACGTACTCCCTCAGTAGCACTGGGCTATCGTCAAACCCACGCATTTCAAACAGGAACTTAAGCCTTGCTCCGTCTCCAAGTGCCCGCGCCAATCTAAATGATTGATCAACGGCATCCTGCTGGCGAAGCTCCTTGGCAAGGAAAAACCAATGTTCAAGTGCCTTGGATGTATTGCCAGACCACTCACCGCTCTGTGCGGCCTTGCGGCGCCAGATAGGGTCATGAGGACGGGCCTCAACAGCCTTTTCTGCCAGTAGAAAAGCTTCAGCCGGGTTGCTGTTGGCAAGAAAGACATCATAACTGAGCCCATACAGTTCAGCATCAAAGGGAATTATGGGCGCCATCGGTGACGGGGGCTCTTCAGCACGGCACGTAATAGCAGCAACCAAAGGCTGTGCTGCAAGCAGAAGCACTGTTATCCAGCGCAGAGCAGATTTCATGAAGCTCCCGCCTGTGTCTTAGCTTTTTCCATGCCCAGAGCGCGCCTGACAAGACGTTGAGCCCGAGCCGGCTGCCCGGCGGCAAGGCCAACCTTTGTCAGAAAAATCAGGGTGGCCCGATCGAAATAGAGTCCATCAATGTTTCGCTCACCCGCCTCAAAAGCCTCCTTGGGCAGGTTGCCTGCCTGAAGCGTTCGCACTGCGCGAAAAAACAGCTCTCTGCGTTTTTCCAGTGTGACGGACTGTTTCATCCCATGGAAGCAGAATGCGGCTGCTTTACGATAATCCCCTGCCATTTGCGCCTTTACCGCTTCATCGTCCGGCAGTCTATTCTCCAAGGTTTCCTTTGCCGTGGTCTTTCGGTTATATTCCTGCCATGCGTCCATATCTCCGGCTTTGCGCGCATCGGCCGCAAAATCGCGCAAACGCCAGGCCGGTGGATTCGTGCCCCCCAGTTCGATAGCAGCAAACGCGACAAGTGGCTTCAGACGAAGCCACTCGGCAGCACCCGGCTTGGACAGGGCAAACATGTTTTTTAATGCCATATACCTGAGCTCGACCAGCAAGCGCTTTTGAGCGCCAGTCATCTCCGCCGGGACGCCGGAAAGCATCTCCAGAGCCCTACGGGAATTCCCGGAACGTACCAGCGAGCCGGCCACCCTGAACCGCAACTCCGTATCACCTGGATGCATGCGCAGCAGCGCCTCCCGGTAACGAATCGTAGCCGCATCATCGCTAGCGCCAAGAACCCCCAAGATTCCCTGCTCCGGATAAAGAAGAACCAGCACCAGCATAAAGGCACAGAAAATTCCGATTACATTCAGAGGGGTAGCAAAGCGTTCCCTCCTTGGTGTTTCAGGATTATCGGCAGTTGACTTCGAGCGCATGCTTTCCTTCAGGCAGTTCCGCTGCCAGCTCATTAACATTTCCGCTTGTTACGACTTTAATGCCCTGAGAGAAACGACACCCTTTGGCATTGCCAATACGGACAGTAAAGGGCGTGTAGCCATGCAGTTCAAGTTTTACACCATTGTTGCTCCGCTCAAAAGAATCCAGAAAACCTCCGGCAGTCACAAGATATGGCATACGAGGTGACGATTTCTCCAATTGCACCCACGCCTCGCCGCCGGGCAGGAGATGCAGGTAGCGGCTGTCGCCATGGTCGTTGAATCCAGCTACGTTGCTGCTCTTCTGCAGATCAGGGTACCCAAGAATGGGGGGAATACGCATTTGGCGCAGCTGACCGTTATTACGTATCAGCCAGCCGGAGCCGTCCCTAGCAACTACAGTACGATTGAAATCAAGTACCTTCTCTATGTACTCTGACGTAAAGACGGCAAACAGCCTCTGCCCAAGAGCCCAGTCATACACCTGCCTGAGGGCATTCAACGATGCTTCTTTGGTTGCGGAATAAAAATGGTAGTAGATATCAACCGGCTTGAGCCGCCGAGGAAGGTCAGTCAAACGAAATGTTTCCAACACACGCCGGTAACCGTAGAACGGGCCGGTCCAGAGGTTAGTATAGATATTCTCGTTTTGATTGGGGGCAAAAATCTGAAAATAGTCCCCTTTTGGTATGCCCAATGGGGCCACATTACTGATGCTGCGATTTGATTCGGTAATCAGTGTATCGCCGCCGTTTATATTAAGTACGCCATCTTTGTAGGTCATCCTGACGGCGTCTTCTCCCGGTACGCAGTTCCCGGTCCACTGGAAGATGCGAGCTCTTTTCCCCGGGGGCATCAAATTCCGGTTAATGTAATCCAAAGAACCAGAAATCTCCGCTTCAAGATTGAAGCTGTAGCCTGGAATTGAGACGGCGGGCCAGATCTGCATGCCTGTATCTGTCTGATCCGGTTTCCATCGAAATGGATGCGAGAATGAGTGACTGGCCCCTTCCACGTTTGAGAGCGCAAAAATGCCTCGGGCAATCTTCTCCAACGACGGTGCCTTACCCGGGTTTATACCGTTCGGAGCAAAGGAACTGGTGATCAGCGAGATGCTTGTCGGTATGCGGTAGCGTTCCAGTATATTCGTACAAAGTTCCTCAGCCGCAAACCTTCCGCCCGGCCACTCAGCGCGGCTCTCAAAACCGTCACCGTCCACGTGTGACAAGAGTAGGCGCACACCGTTCTCTGTTGTCGTATCCGGGACCGGCATGTCCGGCAAACGCAATGCATCCTTAAAAAACCGGAACGGATCCACCACCCACGCGGTCTGCTTTCCAAAAAGAGGCGCCATTACGTAGGGAGCGAGTACATAGCCACCCCACGGCGTGATCGCGGCGGCATCACTGACAACCCCGTTGCCTGACAAGAGTTGCAGCAACGACTCACCGATCGTCAGCTTCATCGGTATAAAAGTGTCCTTTTGAGGCAGCGGTTGCTGTTCAAAACCAATACGCGGATCTTTCAATATAACCTTTATCGGCGAAACAATCTTTTCCGCAGATAGTAACTCCAATCCAAGAGAAGACAAATAACCCCCATCAAGCGTCACACCGAAACGGCCCAAAAAGGCAACCGGTACCCCCTCGGAAACACGCCGCAATGTCCAGTCCCTTAGTCCCCGGTTTTCCCCGGAACGATCAGAGTATGGCCATACGAGCACGCCAGCGTAACGCCCTTCAAAGACCCCTTCCGGCAATGGTTGACTGAGATCACGCAACTCCACCGTATACCCCAGGTAATTCAATGGCATGACGGCGTAGCGCTGGAGATCGGTAAAAAAGACTTCTCCATTACCCTCGGCACCGTCATACAACCCCAGGATCGTCCGCGGCATAACTTCCACCGCTCCGATCCCCAGGCTAGTAAGATCCTTGTCTGCTACCCACGGGATGAAACCGAGTGCCTTGATTTTTTCTGCGGTCTGTCTTGCAAGATCGCGTTTTCCCGGCGGGACATAGTCTATGGCAATAACCGGTACGCCGGCGCTTTTGACCTCATTCAGCCTGGCTGTCAACCACTCCCGATCGCTGGGCGACACTTCTCCGTATTTCCCTGTAGCAGGACTGAAGTTTTGGTATAGGGATTCTGCGGCAACGGCAAAAATGAGGTCCTTAACCTTGGGGAATATCTCAAATCCGCGATTGAGAATCAGGCGTACTTCAGGATGACGTATTTTGATCGCACGAACTGTTTCTGCCAGACCGGATTCCATGACAGCCAGCCTGTTTTTATCGGTTGACAGCTGATATGAATCCAGCGTGTCGAGAAAGAAGCCCCTGTATCCTGCCTTCCACAATGGCTCAACAACTTTATCCAGAAAAAATTCGCGCCAGTCGGGATTTGAAACATCTACAACCTTTGAATTCCAGTCCTTGTTCTCGCCAACAAACCATTTCCGATTCATCTGCTTTGTGTAGCTGCGATCAGGATCTGCCTCGCCAACACTGATATAGGCAAACAGACTGCTCGGCCCTGTACCGTATACTTCCGGCGTCAGCCTGCTGTCCGGATCAACCACAACAACATCGAATGCCTTCAGCTCATTGATCGGGGGATCTGAAGCATAATACAGAGCAACACTGAATGAGCGTTGTGAAGAAGCGCCCCATGCCGTTCCGCAAACAACCAAAACCGCAATCAATATAAACAGACGAATCCGCCCTTGAATCGCCATAATACCCTCTCAATACGTCAATATCATTATAAATTTAGTAAGTACCATTTATGTTTTTCACTAGCAAGAGCCTAAATGACCTAAAACAGCTGCCACAGCCCGGCTCAGCTCATTCCGGTTGTATGGCTTTTGAATAAAGCCGCTGGCACCTAGTCCCAGCAGTTCAGCGTCAGTCCCTTCCCGGCTGAATCCGGAGCAGAACAGCACTTTCAGATCCGGGGCCTGCTCACGCAGCAGCAAAAAGGCCTCCTTGCCCCCCATCTTCGGCATACGTATGTCCAACATGACCAACACAATATCGTTCCGGTGGGCAGCAAATACCTCCTGCGCCTCTACCCCGTTTTCAGCCAGATATACCGTATAGCCCAGATTCTCGAGCAGGTCGCGGCCGACATCACGCAGAATCGCTTCATCATCAACCAGCAGAACCCCGCCTTTGCCGGTGACCACGCCTCCATGACAGGGAGAAGGGACTATGCCCTGTTCTACCATCGGGAGATAGATTTTGAACACAGAGCCGGAGCCCGGTTCACTCTGTACATACAATTCTCCCCGATGACTGCGAACAGTGCCGTACACAGCGGCTAACCCAAGGCCGGTACCCTTGCCAATCCCCTTGGTGGTAAAAAACGGTTCAAAGATATGCCCCATCACCGCTTTTGTCATACCAACCCCACTGTCGGACACCGCTATTTCAAGATAGTGACCGGGATCGAGTGAGATGTCCATGAAGCGGCAGTCAGCCTCATCCAGCGTTGTTACTGTTGTTGCATAGGCCAGCGTGCCACCATCAGGCATGGCGTCTCGGGCATTGACCCCCAGATTGAGCAGGGCATTCTGCAGTTGGGTCTGATCGCCCATTACAACCGGATCACCATCTTCTAACCGGGCTGACAGCTGTATTTGCTTATCGATCGTACGTTCCAGCAGACTCATAACGGCGGCAATGATGTCGTTGATGCGAACCGGCCTTGAAACCGCCGGGCCTTTTCGAGAGAAGTTCAGCAGTTCACGGGTCAGGTCTGCGGAACGTGTAGTGGCTTCGATGATGGTATCCACCATTTTATGGTTTCTCTCATCACTTGGCAGTCGCAGCTTCAGCAGCTCGGCAGCAGCCATGATACCGGCCAGCATATTATTGAAATCATGGGCGATGCCACCCGCCAACTGGCCGACAACATCCATCTTCTGCGACTGGTACAGCTGATTCTGGAGGCGTTTCTGTTCTGACAGGTCCATGATTGTGGCCAAAACAAATGATCGGTTGCCTATTGTCAGTATCGCGGCGGAAACAATCGTATCCAGCTCCTCGCCACTCTTTCTGCGGGCTCTTACTTCAATATTTCGAACATAGCCGTTGTCCCGTAACTGTTGCAGGTAGCGGACCCGGTCGGATTCATGCGCCCAAATGCCCAGCTCTACGGTGGTTTTACCAACCGCCTCTTCCCGTGAATAACCGAACATGTCTATAAACGACTGATTTACTTCACCAAAAATACCTTCAGGTAGCTTGGTAAGGATAACCGTTATCGGTGAATGTTCAAATACGGCCTTGAATTTTTGCGAACTTTCTTCAACCGCCTCCAGCTGAATCCGCAGCATCTCTTCAGTTGCCTGGAGTTCATCCTGGCTCTGCATATATTCATCGACCTGCGTGCGCAGCATCTCTTCGGTTGCCTGCAGTTCCTCCTGCGACTCCTGATACTGATCGATCTTGAGGCGCAGCATCTCTTCAAGGCGTCTTCGTCTGCGGATATTCAGAGTCAAAACGACAAGACCAATGACACAAAGCAGGGCAAACAGCATCCCCAGCCAAACCGCTGTCTTGTCGATGGCGAAGGTTGAAGAGGGTTTGTTGATTAAAATCGCATCGGCGGGCAGCTTGGCAGGAGTTATGCCAAACTTCTTCAGCACGGTGTAATCAAACATAGGACGAGAAAGATCACCGGTTATGACCGGCAGCTTTTCAGGGGATTCACCGCCGATAATACGTATGGCAAGCTCGGCCGCCTTCTGTCCCTGTATCCTCCCATCCATCATCAGGCCACCGACAACCCCGTTGCCCAGCTGTGCCGCATGCACTGAATACACCGGGACTGGGCTGGCACTGCTGACCAGGCTGGCGGCCTCAGACTGACTGAAGGTTCGCCCCCCTTTTTCTACCGTGTATGAAAGCATCAGCACCAGATGCTCGGCGGATAACCCCTTGAGCTTTTCAACAGCTCTCTCCAGCGGCATTTCTTCCAGAAATTCGAGTTTGATGTCCGGATATAGAGCGGCCGTTCTTTCCATTTCGCGGCGCAGGGCCAGGCCGGTATCGGTATAATCATGGATCACAACAACGTCGCGAACCAGAGGGTGTAGACGCAGAGCCAAGCCAAGCGTACCGGCAGTATCAAGCTGTTCAGCGACTCCGGTAACGGAGGATTGCCCGGCAATCATGGATGGTACGTAGCCGTTGATGCCGCAGAAGACGAGAGGGGTACCAGGTGAAATGCGCTGCCGGTATTGCGAGGCAAATTCCAGTGCGGCATTGTCCATGGCGATGATTATATCGAGGGGATGGTTCGCATATTTAGTTTCCAGCAGGTCGGCAAGCGATGAAAAGTGTTTTTTCGCAGGGAAGTTTTTGGTGTCAAGGTATTCAACTAACATTTCTGAACGCTGAAATGCCTTGGCAAATCCGGTACGCACCCCCTCCATCTCCTCTTCCGACCAATCGTAGCCAATATTGTATGAATTAAGAACAAGAATACGCGGGACGGAAACGGCGGCATGGAGGGGTGTAACAGCGAGAAAAAGCAGCGCCCCGGCCATGATGATGGCAAGTGCCACACCTGCCGGGAAAAAATGACGTCGCGAAAATCTCATAAAGACCTCATGGTCATGAAAGGAGTGATGCCGCAGGTTAAAACAACCATGCAGCTGGTCAATAAATGTGGCGGGTACTGCTCATTATTTAGTACCATATCGGTCATAACTGTGAAATCTATTTAAAACCGCATGTAAGAAGAAACGGCCATCCGGATTAAATCCGGACAGCCGTTGAGACTAAACAGCCAACCAAATGCCCTGCAGGTCTATTTCAACAACAGCTCTACTTTTGCACGTTTCCTCGTGTCAGCAAGATATTTCTGTATAGCTTCGTTGACTTTTTGCCCTTTGAGAAACTCTTCAATCTTTGTTTTTACGTCCTTGAATTCAGCCTTCTCAGCCGGTTTTTTCTCCGTCACCTTGATAATGTGGTAGCCAAACTGGGTCTCGACGACATCGCTGATCTCACCAGGCTTGAGCGCGAAGGCAGCTTTCTCAAACGCAGGCACCATCTGCCCTTTGCCGAAGAAACCGAGGTCGCCCCCCTGCGCGCTGCTGGGACACGTCGAATTACCTTTGGCCAAAGCAGCAAAATCAGCCCCACCGGCCAGCTCTTTGCGCAGCTTTATGGCCTTGTCTTGAGCCTTTTTCTTGTCGGCAGCAGAGGCCTTGGCATCAACACCGATCAGGATATGGCTGGCTTTGACGGCTTCGTCCCGTTTGAACTTTTCCGGGTTCGTATCATAGAAGGCACGGATTTCCGCCTCTGAAACCGTCGCTTTCGACACAAATGTTGTTTCAACAAAATTGGAGATTACAAGGTCGCGGCGGGTATATTCACGCAGATCCTTTTCATCCATTTCAAGATCCTTGATGGCCTTTGTAAATGCCTGCTCATCCTTGAAGCGAGCCTTCCCCTGAGCGACCTTGGCATCAACCTGCTTATCCAGATCTTTAGGCTCGTGCTTTGTAGCGGCCTGATACAGCAACTCCGCCGATATCAGCTGTTCCACGGCCTGTTTGTCGAGGGCCGACTGCTGTTCAGCCGGCACCGTCTGCCCGCGCAGCAGAACTTTTTTTGCACGGCGCAGTTCGATGGCATCGATAGCGATCCCGTTGACGCGCGCAACAGCACCCTGAAGCGGGGTAGCAGCCGCAGACGACGGAGCGGCGGTGCTCTCTTTTTTTGCTACAGGCTCGGCTGCGGCGACAAGACTTCCGCATGAAACGAGTGCAGCGACCAGAAACCCTTTAACAAACCACCCTGACGAATTGACATAACGCATCATACCAGATACTCCTTGATATAAGATTTTCGACAGTCTAGCACATTCGACCTGAGCATGAAAAGCCAAACATACTTTTGACATCTGTTGTGCTTTCAGATACATTCACCAGCAGTTTTTGTACCAATCACTTTTGTGTTGTACAACCCGACAGCAGCCAGTTCATCAGGAGGAAACGTGGAAATGAAAAAGGTTCTCGTAGTTGATGACAGCCTCTCAGTTGCCCGACAGCTCGAGAAAATAATAGCTAAATCAGGTGACTTCACCTGCATCGGACACGCAAAGAACGGCGCCGAAGCGATCAAGATGAATCATACCGAAAACCCTGAAATCATCTGCATGGACATGAACATGCCCGGCATGGATGGCCTGACAGCTCTGCGTACGCTCTCGGTCATGGATAAAGAGGTCAAGGTTGTGATGGTGACATCTCTCGGTGGGGTGGGTGACAAGTTCACCGAGGCTCTTAGGCTCGGCGCCAAAAATGTCATTTCGAAACCGTTCGAAGCCGACAACGTCCTGCGGATCCTGCGGGAGCTCTGAGCCATCAAATTATTATGTTTTAAAGGGGCGGCATATGGCTGTTAAATTTTTTGGACAATTTTTGATAGGACAGGGCATCGTCACCGGTGAAGCGTTGCTGAATGCTATAAATCTTCAGGACAAGAACAACCTTAAACTTGGCGATATGGCTGTAGCAATGGGGCTGATTATCCCGGCGGACATTCAGCGGGCCCACAACGCCCAAATGTCCAAGGATATGAAACTTGGTGATCTGCTGGTCGAGATGGGCTTTTTGACGCTCTTGCAGCTTAATGATGTCATCGCCCGTCAGAAGAGCACCCACCTGTACATCGGCGAAGCGCTGGTACAGGTGGGAGCACTGACAAGCGACGAACTCCGGAAGCACCTCGATGACTTCAAGGCCGATCAGGCCCAGTATGTGTCGAACGGCATCGAGCTCCCAATCACCTCCGCCAACAATCCGATCTGGGAAATGACCGCTGATCTTACCTATAAGATGATAACCCGTGTCCTTGACCTGCAGTTCCGACCGGGAAAATGCACCCTGGCAACAGTCATACCCCCGAACTTCATGCTGGCAGCCATGGATCTGAGCGGTGATGTCGAAGCTCGCTACCTGATCTCAGTTTCGGAGGGGTTGCAGAAGTCCATCGCCAGAGCGATCTTGAGTGAAACCTCCGTCGATGATGAACCTGAAGAAGTGCTGGAAGACACCGTCATGGAGTTTGTCAATGTCGTCTGCGGCAACGTGGCAGCCAAGGCTTCCCAGATGGGGGTCATCATAGAAATCAACCCGCCGGTCACGCTTCACCCGCCCGCGAATGGGCTGCCGATACCTGACGGTCATACTGCGCTCAGCTTCCCGATTCACATCATGGATGGTGATACGATGGAGCTGATTCTGCTGATAAGGAACTGACATACTGAAATCGTAACGTTGACGCGAAAAAGGCATCCTGCCAACAGGATGCCTTTTCTTTTGGCACAAACAAGTTGTTTCAGATGAGCCGCATTACATTCACACCTGATCCGTATACTCCCCATCCATATCCCGCACGAACAGAGGTGGCTCTATAACCGGAGCGCTGCGCCTCCCCTTGGCCAGTTCAATCATGAACATGGTTGCCGGTGATGCTGCATTGCTGTGAATCATCCGCACTCGCAACACGGACAATTTCAACTCTGCAGCGAGCGCCATGAATTCCGGCAAACGCGACGGGAGCTGGATGAAGCAGATCCTACCCGATGGTTTTACCAAATATTTGGCGACTGCCAAAAAATCAGATAATCCGGCAGTCGTTTCATGGCGTGCGCTGTCACGCCCGGCCAGCGGACTGACTTTACCACTTCCCGATTTCCGGAACGGTGGATTGGACACAACCAGATCAAAGGTTGATACAGGATATTTTTTGCGCAGATCAACGATATCTTCAGCAAGGACGGAAACCCTTCCGTCAAGGTCATTATGCTGGATATTTCGCTCGACAAGCGCGGCCATTGCTGGGTTGTTTTCCACCGCTACCACAGAGGCGGACGGGTTAATCCGCGCCAGCACCAGCGAAATGACGCCGCAGCCGGCGCCAAGATCAACGATGCTTTCACCTGTTTTAACTCCAGAGCAGAAACGTGCCAGCAGCAGGGGATCCAGTGAGAAGCGATACCCCTTCCGAGGCTGAAACAGCTGTAAATCAAGCATCTTGAGATCATCTTGCGTCAACATCGCAACCTCACCGCTCAAACACCCTTCTTTTTCTGCGTATCAGCCACTCACGGATCAGCATCCCTGCGAACAGCGCAAAGGAAGCAAACGTCAGATATTTGCCGATCTTGAAGGGGAGCGGATCGAAGCGGAACTCGACCTTATGGTTCCCGGGAGTCAGATACACGCCGCGCAGGATATGGTTGACTCGATGGATATCGGTCGGAGTGCCATCCACTGTCGACTTCCATCCACGGTAATACTTCTCGCCCAGTACCAACAGGGCGTTTGCACTATTACTGACCGACAGATCGATCTGCTCACCCTCATATCGCTTGACGAGGACATTCCCCGGTCCGGCAGTGAATGACGACCCTGGCTGAACCATCTGCAACGGAGGCGCTGTCTCCACCACTGCAAACTGACGGGGATCGAATTGTGGATTTTGTATAACGGCGAGCGCCTGTCTGGAATCTGTTACCGTAAGCACTGAAGGGACCAGCCACGCCTTCGGCATGACCTTCCGGTTCTCCAGCACTACCTCAATGCCGTCTGGAGACTGGAAAACCTGGATGTACTTCTCGCCAAACTGGGCACGCTCTTGGACATACTGCTCCGTTGAACAGACAAGGTACTTCACGTTGATTAGATCAGGCATGGCTGACATCAGGCTGAACGAATCGAGAAACTCCTGCCAGCGCTGCTGCTGCACCGGCATTGGAATATACATGACCGGCACCTTGTTGGACGAGTAGGGACCAGGCCCACCGCCGAGCGGTAGTACCCGGTACTCCTTTGGTTGACGTTTCAGAAATTCAACAACCGGAGTGGTATAATTGTTTTGGCTTTCTTTCGGAACGTCAACCAGAAACATGTACTTGGCATTGACTCGGCCGACATCAAGGACAAACAGGACAATGAGTGCATATCCGGCAAACCGGCCGAACGAACGTCCGAGACTGGCGACGATAATGGACAAATAACCGATGGCAAAGGCTGCCGCTATGGTGGTTTCTATCATCAGGTTGTTCCAGCGCGACAGGATTAACTGCCGTCCCTCCTCATAGCGGGTGGGCTGGGTCAGGTACTCTACGAACTGGCGGATAAAAAACTCTTTCCCGAAATACTCTAAACCAAGCATTGCCAACAGAACAATGGGCAATGAAATTATGCCGTACAGGTACCGGCGAAATAACCGACTTGTTCGATATTCTTCATCACGGAGAAGATCCACTCCACGAGCTGCAAGAGCGGCAACGCCGATCAACGGGATAAACAGCATCATCTTGGGTACGCGAAACCGGTCGATCCCAGGAAAGTGATCAAACAGGAGATTGTAAAACGGAGTGTACTTTCCCATCGAAAAAAGAAGGCCACCGACAATAGCGCCTATAGCAAGCCAGGTATAACGGTCCCGGCGAAAAAGGAGCGGGAGCGGCACCAGAAGCCATGGCAACAGACCAAAATAGCTTATTGTCTGCGTGAAAACCATTCTCCCCCAATAATAGGTATCTATGTTTGTGGGGTTTCCTCCCGCTTCTTGCCGCGAAAAGCCGAAGAAACCGGGGATAACAAACCCGGCTAACTCTTCCGGAGGCAGTGACCACTGCATGGCTTCATCACGATTCAGCCCCCCCTTCCCCTGGTTGGCACCGCTCATTGAGCCACGATTGGTTTCTTTCGACCAATTAGCCAGAGGGAAAAGATCGATAGCCACGGTAGAAAGAAAAAAACAGAGCACAACCAGGTTGAGCCCGACCAGACGGAGCGAGCGCCCCTTTTCCCGTTCAGTAATCACAATGCCGATCAGACGGCAGATGCTATAAACACCTACACAGAGACAGGTGTAGAAGGCGATCTGCCAGTGAGTGTAAAAGAACTGCAGCGCCAGCACAAAACCAGTGGACATGAACCAGACGGTTCGACGGGTCTGAAATCCACGTTCAAGCAGGTAGAATGCCCACGGGGCTATGCAGATGGTGGCAATTTTGAGAACGTGACCGGCATTGATGAGCGAGGCCATTTCCGGTGCAAAGGCGAAAACCATCCCTCCAAGCAGTGACGCCAGCAGGCTCGCCCCGATAGTGCGGCAGAGCATAAAGACGCCGGCGCCCCCGACAAAGAAGTGCAGGACAATGAACCAGCCGACACTGGCCGGCGGCTTGATGAAATAATAGAGCAGACCTTGCCAAAAAAGAAAATGGCTGCCAAGTCCGCCCCCTTCAAGTGTGTTGCCGCTGTTGTTGTAGATGTCCCAATCGGCTGTTAACTTAAGAGAGAAAATATCGGCGAGAGACTGATTTGAGAGACGGATTACTGACCAATAGTACTCGTTGATAATGTCCGGAGCCCGGATGATCTTGTCCGTAAAGAGGATCCTGCCATAACAGAGAATACAAAGGGCTAGCAGCACCGCCAGCAGGATAAGGTTTTTCTTTCGGTCCGTCATTGCTTACCTCGTACATGGTTATAAACCGCCAAAGTTTCACAAGCAGCCGTTTCCCAAGAGAAATGCTCTGCTCTGTTCCGCCCCGCTTCCCGCATTTCTTCCGCCAGCTGTGGGTCAGCCAGTACCCGCCGTATGGCGAGAGCAACAACATCAACATCGGTTGGAGAAACAGCTATTCCAGCGTTACCAACCACCTCCGGTAAAGACGTCGTATTGGAAGTTATGACGGGAACTCCGCACGCCATGGCCTCCAGCGGCGGAAGCCCGAAGCCTTCAAATAACGACAGATACAAGAAGACCCTTGCTCTGTCATATATAAAAGGGAGTTCTTCGTCCGGAACAAAGCCGGTAAAGATGATATCAGACTCAAGACCCAACTCCATGATGCTGTTAAACAGCTGTTCATAGAGCCATCCCATTCGGCCAACAATAACAAGTTTGAGATCAAACTGACCGCCGTATTTCAACCGGTAAAAGGCCTGAATCAGGGTATCGAGATTCTTGCGTGGCTGAATTGTCCCGACATAAAGCAGATACTCAGACGGAAGTCCATATTTTCGGCAAACAGCATCGCCATCGGCAACGTCCCTCGGCTTGGTCATGCGAGGGTCAAAACCGAGCATTATGGCCTTCACTTTTTCCGGAAGGGAGCCAAAGTCCTCCAGTATTTCCTGCCGGGCATGCTCTGAATCGGTAATGATAAAGGAGCTGCGTCGCGCAGCAATCGGGATCTGCAGGCGCCAGTACAGTTGGGCGGCAAACTTCTCCGTTTCCGGGTGTTTCAGTGGAATCAGATCATGGAGGGTAACGACCACCGGGCATGGCGAAAAATACGGAATAGCACTTTTCGGGCAGTGCAGGAGGTCAACCCGCTCTCTCATGCAGGCAAGCGGCAGCAGTACATGTTCACGCCAAAGCCTAGCCAACGGGTTTTTTCCAGACAGCACCAGCTCCTTCGCGGCAGGAAAGCGCCCTATATGCACCGGATCGTTGTAGAACACGATATATTCATTGTCGGGGTCAATCCGCAACAGCGCATCAATCAGACCCAGCACGTAAGTTCGTGGGCCACCCTGTGTTGAGATAGTCGATGCATCGATAGCTATTCGCATGGATCAGTTTTCTCCCTGATGCTCTTTAAATTTAGGGTGCAGACGAATAAGAGTATGAAGCCCCAACTGCCTCAGCAGATTTTTGGTAATGTTCATCCCCGCCTTGATCACAAACCAGCTGCCGGCACGCCAGCGGGGATACCCTGCGGCAACGGTAACGGTAAAGACTTCACGCCGCGCCTCAAGAAAACGTGCGTCGCTGGCTCCGCCGTAACGCATGTTTGCCAGCACCCGTTCAAGATAGCAGAATCGACACCCCGCCCGGTAGAGACGCAGTACCAGATCATAGTCCATGGCAACCTTAAGCCCTGTATCGAACAGCCCAACCCGTTCGTACACCTGTCGGCGGACAAAAGTCGCCGGATGATTGACCGGCATGTCGTGCCATACCCGTTCATTCACAGGAGCAGGTTTCAATCGATACAGCGGGGTATCACCCTGAAAACGGATCATGTCTCCATGGACCACGTCACATGCGGGATCTGCGGTAAAGACGGCAGCAACAGCGCCAAGCGCCCCGACTGCATAGGTGTCATCGGAGTTGAGGATACCGATGACATCCCCTGTAGCCAGCCTGAGTCCCTTATTGAAAGCATCCGATATGCCGTTGTCCGGTTCTGAGATCCAGCGGATGCGGGCATCCTTTGCGGCAAAACCTTTGAGAATATCCAACGTGCCATCCGTTGATCCACCATCGATAACAATGTACTCGAAATCAGAATATTCCTGGGAAACAACACTTTGCATGGTTTCAGCCAGGAATTTTCTGCTGTTGTACGTGACCGTAATAATAGAAAAGGTCATCAGGCGGCACCGCTGGCTTTTTTGTAAACTGCCATGGTTTTGAGCGCGGCAGCGTCCCAATTAAACAGTTTTACTCGCTCGAGCCCGCTCTCTCGCATGCGGGCTAACCTTCCATCATCGTTCCATACGGACCAGATCGCTTCTGCGATAGAGTCGCGATCAAGCGGGTCAAAGAGTATTCCTGCAGCGCCAACGACCTCGGGCAATGAAGCGGCATTAGCACATACGACCGGACAACCGCACGCCATCGCCTCAACCAGCGGAATGCCGAACCCCTCGAACAGCGACGGGAATACCATCAGACGGGCGCAGTTATACAGGAACGGCAGATCGGATGAAGGCAGATAGCCGAGTATTTTGACTTGGTTGGCAAGGCCGAGACGGCTGATTTTATCATTGATTCCGGCGTGAGCCTGCATCGCTATACCGGTAAGGACGAGTGCCCCGTCAAACCGATACCTGTCGCGCAGCAACCTGACCGCTTCGAGCAGGCGTATGTGATTTTTGTGAGGCCATGTAGCAGCCGGATAAAACAGAAATGGCCTGTTGAGAGCGTATTTTCTGCGGATTTCTGCCAACAATCCAGCGTCATCCACGGGTCGATACTCACTTCCATAGCCGGTATAGATTACCTCTATCTTCTCATGGTCTATGCCGTATCTATTGATCAGACATTCCTTGGTAAAGGCGGCACTGACAATGATCCGCGTCGCGCGTTCCGCCGAAGCCCGGTAGAGACGCTGACGCTTGAGCAGCTCTGCACGGCTGAAGAACGCCGGGAAGAATTCGTGCTGCATATCCCAGAATGTCAATACTGAAGGGGTCTTTATGCCGGGAGGGGTAAGCACGGTAAAGGGGTGGTGAATAACGTCCACCTTCACCGAATTCATCCGGTTGGCAAGAATATCCAGGTTGAGTACGTTACGGACAACACCACGCAGAAACCAGGCAGGAGACGGCTTGGCATAATTTATATATTCCATGCGAAAAGCCGGGTTGACGAGTGGAAGCTCTCCGGCAAACCGTTTATCGCAGAGGAGCAGATAGTCGTTATCGTGGTCATGAGACTGCAAGCGATCGAGAAGGTTTCTGAAGTATGTTTCCATCCCCCCCATAAGGCCAGGTCGAAAGCTGGTGGCATTTAATCCAACGCGCATCTGTCAATCCACCAGGCCCTTGTCTGAATGAAGCAGCATCTCATGGTCAATCATGGCCGTGACTATCTCGCCAAATGACTTTGTCCTGCCCCAGCCAAGCCGGGAGATGATTTTTGCCGGATTTCCACAGAGATCTACCTTTTCTGTTGGCCGGAAGAATTTGGGCTCAACGGTGACATACCGATTGTAATCAAGCCCAAGACGTGAAAAAGCGGTGTCGACAAACTCACGAACGGTTCTGGTTTCTCCCGTCGCCACAACGTAATCGTCCGGCGACCCGGCTTGAAGCATGAGCCACATGGCATCGACATAGTCCGGAGCATACCCCCAATCGCGCCGTGCATCCAGATTGCCAAGAGTAAGACCTTCCTGCATGCCGAGTTTTATTTTGACAGCCGAGGAGACAATTTTTCTGGTAACGAATTCGTAGCCGCGACGGGGAGATTCATGGTTGTAGAGAATACCGGAACAGGCAAACATCCCGTACTGTTCTCGATAGTTCTTCACCAGATGGTAACTGGCAACCTTGGAGATACCGTAAACCGAACGGGGGTTAAAGGGTGTCGATTCGTCCTGGGGCGCAAAGGCAACCGTGCCGAACATCTCACTCGTCCCGGCAAAGTAGACCCTGCAGGCCGGGGCGAATTCCTTAATGGAGGCCAACAGGTAATGGGTGCTGTTGACGTTGTTGTTGATGATGGATATTTCGTCTTCAAAGGAATAGCTGACAAAACTTGAGGCAGCAAGGTGGTAACACTCGTCAGGGACGATGTCCTTGACGATTTTTATCAGAGAGAGAACGTTGTCAAGCGAAGCCACGTGCAGGTGAATTTTACCGAGCAGACGCCCCAGATTTCTCAGTTTGTGTTCGGTATCCTCAATGGCAATGCGCCGGACGAGGCCATGTACTTCATACCCCTTTTCAAGGAGAAGTTCCGCCAGATAGGATCCATCCTGGCCGGCAATACCGGTGATAAGAGCTTTTTTCATAATTCCTCACTTCACTCTCTGCCGGGGAGGCAGTAAAATGGTGCCGAAAACCGGTTTTTCAGAAAAGATACCGTTCTCGAATGTTTCGAAATTTCATCGATCCCGCCAAAATGGCTCGAGACAAAGGTTCAACGTTTCCTGTCAGACCTTACAGGATAGAACTTCACTCATTGCCCCGTCACTACTGAGGCGATCGCCTCTTCCATCAGATGTGAAAAAACGGTACGGGAGTAGCTTCCCCTGGCGAATCGCCGTGCAATTTCCGCCGTACTTCGCCATGCATCATGACTCTCCGAAGCGATCGACAGTACAGCCTTTTCGATCGTTTCAACGGTACATTCAGCGAGTAGTATCCCACCTTGAGTCGGCAGAGATATACCACAATTATTACTGATGATCGGTACCATTCCGGCCTGCATGCAGGTGATTGCCGCCGTCGAAATCCCCTCACTGCACGAGGGACTGACAAACGCCCGTACCCGTGAGACTATTTCCAAGAATCGCTTGTCCGAGGGAAACAGAAACCCGTGACTTCTTATGTTGGGTGTCTTGAAAAGCTCTGTCCGGTAGGTTGATACGAAATCGCGCTCCTTCAGATAAGGGCCCACCACATGCAGCGTCAACTCCGGGTGACGGGTAAAAGCCTCCAGCACCAGATCCAGTCCCTTGTGAACGGCCCCTCCCCCATTAAACCAGAGAAATTCAGACGGCCGGGCATTGAGCGGCGTATTCTCCAAGGCTGCCGGAAGCCAAGCGCCGGTAGCGACAACCTGCCGCATCTTCATCTGGACATTCCCGGGAAAGGACGCTGCAGTCACATCGTTACCTATCAAGGTGATCAGATCAGCCCGTGCCATATTTTCCTCAAGCATCGGCAGGTCACCAGCAGCCACAACCCTGCGGGCGCCGATGGAGACTCCTCTGCGTTGCCGGAGATCATTGAGCCGTTCCTGTTCTGCCCGATTGGAGAATTCAGGGTTGCTCCCGGTCATATGGAAGATACTCTTTGTTCTTTCGCAACTGTATCGGACCAAGTTTCGATGAATGTCAAACACCACATCATACGGTGCGGCAGGCAGAAATGACGTATCATCCCACGCGATAAGGTCAACAGCATAACCTAGCCGATTGAAAATCCGGACGATCTCGGAACTTTCCCATACGTTAGAGTGCCCGCGAAAGAAGGCCGGATCACCAACGAGTGGAAGCGGCAGGTAGCTGACCAGTGCCCTCCCTCTCGGCTTCACCTTCCCTTCCAGATAGATATTCAATATACGCCGTGGCAGATAATACTGACAGGCACGCTGTACTTTATATACGAGTTCCCCAAGTTTCACCTGCTACCGCCTTTTCAATTTAACAATAAACTGCACCGCCAGTAACGGAAAAAAGCAGCGCAGCAGGAAACCGGGAAACCGGGAGATGGACGTCCGTTTCTCGATGGAAAAGCCGCATTGTGAGATCAGTTCAGAAAATGATCCCCACGTGAAGAAACGGAGGTGGGTACGATCCATGATGCCCGTTTCCGTATAGCGGAACTCCCCGAATAATAAACGGAGACGTATGCTGTAATTGGCAACGTTCGGGACCGAGACGATGACTCTGCCGCCGGGGAAAAGGTGGTCGTTAATCCCAATCAGGAAGAGGTCAGGGCGTTTCAGATGTTCAAGAACATCCCCTAAAATTATAAGGTCATACTTCAAACCGGTTTCCGGAAGTGGGGACAGGTCCAGATCAACGCACCAGAAGGCGTCAAGTCGCTTTGCTGCAGATCTACCGGCCTCTGGGGAAATGTCGATACCATGTACCACGGCAGACTTATTTCCACGCTTGATCCATGCCCCGAGGGCACCTGATCCGCACCCGATATCCAGCACGGCCCCTTCACCAGCATAGAGCCCGGCAATCATGGGGTTCACATTTTCATAAACCCCATGCCCGGTAAAAACTGCACCGCTCGGGGTATCATCTGCCACCTGGATAATGCCACCTTCGACCATCACGAATTTCTCCCTTGGTCAACACTGCTGCCATTCCTCCAGAAAGAAAATGGAACGGCAGCACTCACGGCTACTGGAAAAAGGGCGTTAACTCGCAGCTGGAAATCACGGTCAGAAAAAGGCACCAGCCGTTTGCGCTTGTCAGGGTAATATCCTCCGACCCTCGCCCAGGCGGATTTCAGGAAACAGCACCCCGAGTGGGTCATATTCAGATCGCCGTAACAGCGGTAGTTCATGACATCGGAAGGGTGGCGAATATCGAGTTTCATCGCATCAAAACCGATAATGGATACCATTGTCTTATCGGTTTTGGCCAACTCTTTATCATCCGTAAAATGGATACTTGTGCCGCCCATCAGCTCAACATCCCGATAACGGTCAAAGAGCCTGATAACGACATCAACGACATCATGCATCAAGTAATCGTCATCGTTCAAAATCATTATCAGGTCGCTCGTAGCACTATCAATCGCCCGGTTCAGGCTGGCCGCCTGTCCTAGATTTGTTGCATTACGGAGTAACCGGTAGCGGTGATGTTCTCTTCCATCCACCGCCCTGATCAGCCGTTCAAGAATTTCGCCACTCTCGTCAAGGGAACAGTCGTCGATAAAAACAACCTCATCAGGCATGCAGGTCTGACTCGTGATGCTCTTGAGCGTGGTCTCCAAAAAGCGAGCGTGTCCAAAGCAGGGGACAACAACTGTCAGAGACCTTTTTCTGCACTTGTCCGGGTACGAAGCCTCACCAGAACCAGCACGGTCAAGAAACCTGCGAATTTTTTCCTGCGAGATATCCGGCATACCTGCCAGCCTCCCTATCTTTCTCATCAATGACATTCGGTCACTCCCTGCTTGATCCGTCCCCACGTATCAAGCGGATAGCCGCAGGAAACAGGAAAAGGGCGCTGGTCTGCATATAAAACACCGGTCGGGTCTTGCTGCTAAGCGCATTGACAATATAGCTGCCGGTAATCAAGGCGCACAGTGTGGCATAAGCCGCACCTATCGGCCCGAATCGCGGAATAAGAATCAGGTTAAGTACAATATTTATCACGGCCCCCACTATTGACGAATAGAGAGAAAACCGCATCAGATTTTCCGCAGCAATCCAGTATTCACGGGCATGGCCTATCATCACGAAGATTCCTGACAGTACATATACTGCCAGCAGAGGCCCAGCCCCGTAGTAGGCCGTACCGTAAATAAGTTCTATCAGCCAGCTTGATGCAATGAACAGTGGTACGACAAAAAGGGCGGAAAAAAGAGCCATGGCGTCAAACACCTTCTGCATTACCCTGCCGTAAATCTTGGCCCCTTTCTCCTTCGATGTAACTATCGTTGAGAAAAGTGACTGCAGTATAAGACCTGGAAAAACGTACCAGAATTCGGCCACTCTCACGGCCGCGGAATAAAGACCGACCGCCTTTTCTCCCAGCATATTTCCCAGCATTATCTGATCAATCCTGTTGTAGAGCATCACCATAAGTCCGGCGAATATCAGCGGAGTACAGTTTTTAAGAAGCGTTCTCGCCCAAGTCACCCTGAAGCGAAGCTGAAACAACTCCCTGGTCGTTGACTGATACACAATGAGAAAGCCGACCCCTGCCAATATGATTTCTGCCAGCGAAACCCATGCAAAGGCGATAAGCGGGGCTTCAACATAAATAAGCAGACACTTTATAACGGCACAAACGACAAAGGTCGGCAGGTTTGCTTTTAATGTATTTTTCGACTGGAGCTGGGAAAGAAACCAGAAATCGAAGACATCGAACGCCTGAAATACCATCCCCGTGGCAATAATGACTACCAGGGGAATAATCTGCGGGTTTGCAGGAGTGGTCATTAATATCGCCGCGAAGGAGATGCCAAGACAGGCGATGCCGCCGCACAGTTTCAGGACAAGAGCGGTACCGAGGATTTCGTGACGTTCCTCCGGGTAGCGGACGACATCCCTGACAACGATTGAAAAAAGGCCTAAATTGGCAATAGCCAGAAACAGGGAGACAAAGGCCATTGCATAACTGAGAAGACCAAAGCGCTCGGGACCCAGATAGCGGGTCACCAAGATATTCACCAGAAATGTACCACCAACCCTGAATACCTTATCCAAGAGCATCCAGCCGGAATTACCCATCACCTTTCGAAGGGCGTCACGCCCTTCCACTCGCTTTCTGATGAAAGGTGGTAGAAATGTAAGCCATGCGGGATTTGTCGGCATCAGTTTTTTCTATCGCCTGAAGAATTTACAACAAATATTCGGCCAGAAACGACACCAGACTCCAGCAAGAGTCGAACAATCTCATCCCGCCGCTTCAGAGAGGAGACAACCAGAGCGACTTCTGCTTGACGCACCTCATCGGCTAATGCCACTACCGGCAAGCCGAAAAACTGCTCCCCTTGGCGTTCGCCATCAATAACAGCCAGCAGTTCAAGTTTCGTTTCCCGAAGTGATAAATAAGCCACTTCTGCCACTTCATCCACCCCGCAAAAAATCACCTGACGTACCCCGGATTCCTCAAGCCTCCGGAAAAGGTCCAAATAATCCTGCCGCGCCACGGTGTATAAGCTGGTGAAATAGCTCAGGTGCTGGTAAGCGAGTCGGCTTTTTTCAGCCAGCCCTTGAGGTGTAAGAAGATAGGCATAACGGTTACTGGGGAAGTTTTTGACCCGTACAAACCCCTTTGAAACCAGGTTTTTAAGATAGGAATTGACCAAGCCGACAGCGATACCAAGCCGACGGGAGAGTTCACGCTGCGAAAGCGGTTCTTCACCGCTGATTTCGGAGAGTAGCTGGAGGGAGCGGGATGAATCAAGCGGTTTTTCGGCTATATCGTTCATAATTTGAACAATAATATAAAAAGAAAGGTGAGTGCAAGCAAATTGTTCATACTGTGAACGATTATGGTTTAGAAAAACCTGATCCCGAGTAATTGTCAAGAAACCAACGGTATGCCCCGGCAATACCATCCCGCAGTTCAACGGTATGCCTCCACCCCAACCCGTGAATCCGCGAAGAATCGGCCAGTTTTCGTGGCGTGCCGTCAGGTTTATCCGTATCAAAAACGAGGGTGCCCGTAAACCCGACCACATCCTGCACCAGCAGCGCCAGATCATGAATGCTGATTTCCTGGCCGGAACCGACATTGATCAGCGCCGGGGCAATCGGATCATTCAGCAGCGCATCGTAACGGGGTTCGTCAAGGTTCATCAAAAAAACGCAGGCTGCAGCCAGATCATCGACCTGGAGAAATTCGCGCAGCGGAGTTCCGGTTCCCCATATCGTCACGAAAGCGTCACCGCGCATCTTTGCTTCATGAAACTTGCGGATCATGGCCGGGAGCACGTGCGACTTTTCAAGATCGAAGTTGTCGTTGGGGCCATAGAGATTATTCGGCATGGCGGACAGGTAGTTGGTGCTATACTGCTGATTATACGAGCGGCATTGACAGATTCCGGCGATTTTTGCGATCGCATAGGCATCATTGGTCGGCTCAAGGGGGCCGGTCAGCAGATATTCCTCTTTCATCGGTTGCGGGGCAAATTTGGGATAGATGCAGGTACTGCCGAGAAACAGAAGACGCGTGACACTGTTCATCCAGGAGTTGTGAATGATGTTGTTCTGAATCATCAGGTTTTCGTGAATGAACTCGCCCTTATAGCTGCTGTTGGCGATGATGCCCCCCACCCGTGCCGCCGCAAGAAAAACATATTCCGGACGGAATTCACTAAAAAAGGATTCGACCTGGCCCTGATTACAGAGATCCAGTTCCGTTCGCGACCGGAGCAGCAAATTACTGTACCCCGCTTCCTGAAGTGCTCTCACAATAGCCGAACCAACCATTCCGCGGTGCCCTGCAACATAAATCCTGGCATTACTCTGCATCTGTATATCGTCCTCGATTCTTAGTAGGTGCAATGACCGCGGCTGCAACAGCAGCCGATTACTACTAACCTTTAACGGAGGAGTAGCGGATAACGGTCGCTTTTTCCAGCGTGATCATCCCCCCGCCCATCATAGCGTCGATCCTCGGCATGATGACATTGATCTTCTCCTGACTGTCAACCACCTCGACAACCAGCGGCAGATCGGCAGAGAGATCCAGTAATTTCTGCGTGTGATAGACCCGATTGGCTCCGAATCCACAGACGGCGCGCAGCACCGTTGCGCCCGCAAAACCCTCGTCACGGAACAGCTCCACCAGCGCCTCATAGAGCGGCTTATGCTCGTAGCGGTCCCCCTCTCCGATGAATATCCGCATCAACACCTGTTCGCCAATCAGTTTTGTCATACAGTATCCTTACTTACGCCAGAGTTCGAACCGTTATTATTCCCAGCCATGTGAACAACAGGCAGACCGCAACACTTGCCATAATATTGGCAAAAGCCACCAGAACCTGGCCATCCTCCAGAAGCGAAAAGGTCTCGTAACTGAAGGTGGAAAACGTCGTCAGGCCACCGAGAAACCCAACCGTTAACCCGAGTCGCAGAGTATCGGGGATAACCGTACTGCGGAGGCCAAGCTCCATAATCAACCCGATCAGATATGCGCCGATGATATTGACCGCAAAGGTACCGTACGGAAAGGCCCGTCCCAGCAGAGTATAGATCCACCCCGACAGGTAATAGCGGGTAAGCCCGCCGCCGGCGCAGAACAGGGCTATCGTCGCGGCTGTCTTCATATGCAACACTCTCCACCGGGCATGAGACTAAAGATCCTCACCGGTCGTCGTCAGGACCAGCTTGCCATGTTTAACCCCTTTGACACTGATCAGTTCATTGGCAATCTGTTTTACCACCCGGACTGTCCCACGAATGACCAGCACTTCAAGACAGTTGTGGGCATCAAGGTGAACGTGCAGTGTTGAAACAATCTGATCATGATATGCATGTTGGTGGTCGGTCAGCTTATCGGCGAGATCCCGTACGTGATGGTTATAAACCAGCGTCACTGTGCCGACCGCCTCCTGATCCTCCGCTCCGCAACGCTCCTCGACCAATGAGGCACGGATAAGGTCGCGGATCGCCTCGGAGCGGTTCATATAGCTCTTTTGCTCAATCAGCTGATCGAAATTTTGCAGTAACTTTTCATCCAGCGAAATACCAAACCTGACCGTCTGTCCCAAACCCTGCCCCCTTGTACCGAATCTAACGGCCGCATAGTAGCCGAATTCATCCTAAATGTCACGATCAGGAATGTGCTTGCTTTTCCGTGTAATTTTTTTCTATTTTGTGTTACAGATCCGAACACTGCTAAAAACATTCACCCCTCTACCGCACAAGGATCGCGCACCGTCATGATATCCATCAATGCAGCCGTCACTGACTTAAAGCGACTTGATCTGCTGGCTGATAGCGATTCGCCGATCCACGCTCTCGATGCACGCGCCAAGGTACTGGTCACACTTGTATTCATTGTTTCTGTTGTTTCGTTTGACCGATACGAACTTGCCCGCTTGCTCCCGTTCTTTGTCTTCCCTACCGTCATGATTGCGCTCGCGGGTCTGCCGCCGCTCTATCTCGTCAGAAAGATCGCGTTCATATCCCCCTTCGTGCTGATGGTGGGGCTCTTCAACCCGGTTTTTGACCGGGCCGGGCTGTATCAGATCGGCCAGATGGTGATCTCCGGCGGCTGGGTATCCCTTGTCTCACTATTTGTCCGTTCTACACTCACCGTCGGGGCAGCATTCATTCTGGTGGGGACGACCGGCTTCACGGCCGTCTGCCAGGCACTTCAACGGTTGGGAACCCCGCAACTTTTCGCCGTACAACTCCTTTTCCTGCATCGCTATATATTTGTCCTCGCTGATGAAACCTGCAGGTCTTCCCGGGCCCGCGAGCTCCGTTCGTGCGGCAAAAAGGGGCTGGGCGTCGCCAGTTTCGGCTCTCTTGCGGGGCACCTGCTGCTCCGTACCTGGCAACGAGCGGAACGGATTCATACGGCCATGCTGGCACGCGGCTTCGTCGGCCTGTTCCACGCTCACCGGCAATCCCGCTTTGGTGCGGCCGAGCTCTGCTTTCTGCTCGGCTGGTCATCACTCTTTATCGCCCTGCGCACTTTTGATATTACCGCCTCTCTCGGAGCGTTATTTACAGGACTGTTTTCATGAGCCATCACATTGTCGAGGTAAAGAATCTGCAGCATGTATACCCGGATGGCACGATCGCCATCAAGGATGTTTCCTTTCGGATCACGCATGGCGAATCGGTGGCGATCATCGGCGCCAACGGAGCGGGAAAATCGACCCTCCTGCAGCATCTTAACGGCTGCCTGGAAGCAACCTCAGGGGAGATCAGGATCGGAGACACACCGCTCTCGAAGAGCACACTACCGGACATCCGCCGCACGGTCGGCATGGTATTTCAATATCCGGACGACCAGCTCTTCATGCCGACGGTATTCGAAGACGTTGCCTTTGGCCCTCTGAACCTGGGACTCTCCGGCACAGAGGTTGACCGGCGGGTGGCTGAGTCCCTCGAGCGGGTCGGAGCCGGCCACCTGCGCGACAAGCCACCCTATCACCTTTCCGGTGGCGAAAAGAAGCGGGTTGCCATCGCCACCGTGCTGGCCATGTCACCTGACATTCTGGTCATGGATGAACCGACCAGCGGGCTCGACCCGTTTGCGCGGCGACAGTTTATATCTCTATTACGGGAATTCCAGCACACAAAAATCTTCACCAGCCACGATCTCGACATGGTAATGGATCTCTGCGGGCGGACGATTATTCTGCACGAAGGGGCGATAATGGCAGATGGACCGA
>Ga0209125_1000306_pt1 | contig 70840 bp, 70 predicted proteins | sample BarGraIncub1131A_FD_184503 | JGI IMG/M metagenome (GOLD analysis project Ga0209125, IMG submission 184503) | Arctic peat soil microbial communities from Barrow, Alaska - Barrow Graham LP Incubations 11-31A (SPAdes) (version 2) | ecosystem: Environmental > Terrestrial > Soil > Wetlands > Peat... | reverse complement strand
GCGACCGCGGCGACAATGCCACACATAAGTCAGATCACTTTTTGGTTTTGACCGGGCGTTGCCAGCCGCTCATCGAAATTTGCCGGCTCCGCGAGATCGTCAGTGCGTTGGGCGGGGCGTCCTGGGTCAGCGTCGTGCCGGCGCCGAGCGTCGCGCCGCGCCCGACGGTCACCGGGGCGACGAGCTGCGTATCGGAGCCGATGAAGACGTCGTCCTCGATGGTCGTCTGGAACTTGTTGGCGCCGTCGTAGTTGCAGGTGATAGTGCCCGCGCCGACATTGACGCGCCGGCCGATCACGGCGTCGCCGATGTAGGCGAGATGGTTGGCCTTTGACTCTCCGGCAATTTTGCTGTTCTTGATCTCGACGAAGTTGCCGATATGTACGCCGGCGCCCAGTTCGGTGCCTGGACGCAGGCGGGCAAAGGGGCCTATCGCGCCGTCCGGGCCAACCACGGCCTCCTCGATGTGGCTGAAGGCCTTGATCTGCGCGCCGGCGCCGACCCGGGCATTTTTCAGGACGCAGTGGGGACCGATCTCCACTGCTTCGTCGAGGATGACCAGGCCTTCGAAGACACAGCCGACATCAATGAAGACGTCGCGCCCGCAGACGAGTTCGCCGCGCACGTCCAGGCGTGCCGGGTCGGCCAGGCGCACGCCCTGTTCCATCAGGCGCTCGGCGGTACGCCACTGGGTGATGCGTTCGAGCTCGGCGAGTTGCACCTTGCTATTGACGCCGAGCACTTCCCATTCGCCCTGCGGGTGGGCGCTGCGAATCGGCACCCCGGCCGCGACAGCCATGCCGACGACGTCGGTCAGGTAGTACTCGTGCTGCGCGTTGTCGTTCGACAACCGCGCCAGCCACTCGCCAAGACGAGCGGTCGGCAGGGCCATGATGCCGGTGTTGACCTCGTGGAGGCGACACTCGTCGGGCGAGGCATCCTTCTGTTCGACGATGCGCACGATCTGGCCGCCGGCATCGCGCACGATGCGCCCGTAGCCGTTCGGGTCGGCGAGTTCCACCGTGAGGATGGCTAAACCGTCCTGCGCAGCATGCAAAAGCTTCTGCAGCGTCTCGACCTGGATCAGCGGGACATCGCCGTAGAGAATCAGCGTTGTGCCGTCCGGGGCGAGGTGCGGCAGTGCCTGCTGCACCGCGTGGCCGGTGCCCAGTTGCGGCGCCTGCAACGCCCAGACGAGATCAGGCGCATCCAGCGTGCTGCGCACGGCATCGCCGCCATGACCATAAACGAGACAGAGTTTATTCGGCGCGAGACGGCGCGCGGTGTCGATGACATGTGCGACAAGCGCCTTGCCGGCCAGCGGCTGCAAGACTTTGGGCAGGTTCGAATGCATGCGCTTGCCCTGCCCGGCGGCGAGAATGACGATGTTCATGGTTTGGCTCTGCAAAACGGTTAGGCGCTTTTGCGTTCATCCTGACCGGAAAGGATCTCGCCCAGCAGTTGCTTGCCCTTGGGCGAGACAAACCAGTGTAGGACGTTCTTGTCGTTGATGCGGGTTTCGATGATGCCGAGATTCTTGAGCACGGTCAGGCGCGTGCTGACCAAGTCGCGACTGAGGCCAGTCTTGTCGGTAATGCCGACCAGGTTGCCGTAGACGTAGCTCGCTTCGGCCAGAGCGCGCAGGATTTCAATGTCGTTGTAGGAGAGCACTTCCTTAAACTCTTCGGGCTTCTGCGCCGCAGGTACTTCAGCGGAAGCACCTAGCTCCTCGCGCGCGGCCGGCGGGAAATCGTGCTGCTGCTGTTTGATTTGCCCCATCTCGCGCTTCATTTGATCCATCTGTGTCAATAGCTTGTTGGCGACATTCTCGAAGACACGGCGCGAGGCCACGACGTAGATCAGGCAAAACCCGGCGAAGACAAAGAAATCAACGGGGCGGCTGCGCGCGGCTTCGAGCAGGTTACTGGAGATCATGTTCAGGAATAGCGGCACGGTGAGTGCGGCTATCACGCCGAGCACCGGGTATTTGACCCATTCGCGGCGCCCGAAATCGGCCAGTCGATCGCTCAAATAGTAGTTGGCAAGGCCGCCCAGCACGCCAGCGGCAACCATGATCAACAGGATGATCAACATGTAACCGTCGAGTGCGCCTGGAAGCATGGTGACCTGGAGCGATTTCTGCAATTCCGGATTCATTTTTTCCCCCTTCGAGACAGTCGCTACTATGCCATAGCCTCGCTCGTCGCCAAAGAAAACCCCGTTGCGACCAAGCGGAACGGGGTTATTCGGCTGGCTCGGGCACTCAGCGCGGCAGGTCTGAACTTCCCATCAGGAAGGTATCCACCTCACGGGCGCACTGGCGACCCTCGCGGATTGCCCAGACAACGAGCGACTGGCCGCGCCGCATGTCACCGGCAGCAAAAACCTTCGGCACGCTAGTCGCGTAGCAGCCCTCGCCCTCGGTCGTCGCCTTGACGTTGTGGCGCGCATCCAACGCCAGGCCTAGGGCGCCCAGCTCCTCGAGCAGGCCGTGCTTGACCGGGGAGACAAACCCCATGGCCAGCAGAACCAGATCGGCCTTGATCTCGAACTCGCTGCCCGGCACTTCGCTCATCCGGCCATCTTTCCACTCAACACGAACGGCCCTGAGCGCTTTGACCTGGCCGTTGTCACCCATCAGCTCCTTGGTAGCGACGGCAAAATCACGCTTGCACCCCTCTTCATGCGAAGACGAGGTGCGCATCTTGAGCGGCCAGTAGGGCCAGCTCAACGCCTTGTTTTCCTGCTCGGGCGGTTGCGGCATCACCTCGAACTGGGTTACCGACAAGGCGCCGTGGCGGTTGCTCGTGCCCACGCAGTCGGAGCCGGTGTCGCCGCCGCCGATCACCACGACGTGTTTGCCGGTGGCGAGGATCTGCTCAGGCAGCGCGTCGCCGGCGTCGACCTTGTTCTGCTGCGGCAGAAACTCCATGGCGTAGTAGACGCCGTTGAGCTCGCGACCGGGAACCGGCAGGTCACGCGGCTGCTCGGCACCTCCGGCGAGAACCACGGCATCGAATCCGGCGAGCAACTGGCTGGACGGGACCCCGTTGGCTCCCTGACCGCCAATGTGCTGGTTAATGCGGAACTCGACGCCCTCGGCTTCCATCTGCTTGACACGTCGGTCGATGTGCGATTTCTCGAATTTAAAATCCGGGATACCGTAGCGCAACAGCCCGCCGATGCGGTCGTTCTTTTCGAACACAACCACATCGTGACCGACGCGCGCCAGCTGCTGCGCGGTGGCCAGACCGGCTGGGCCCGAACCGACGACAGCGACCTTCTTGCCGGTCTTGCTCTTCGGCGGCTGAGGAACGATCCAGCCCATTTCCCATCCCTTGTCGACAATCGCATGTTCGATCGACTTGATACCTACCGGATCGTTGTTGATATTGAGCGTACACGCCGCTTCGCACGGCGCCGGACAAATGCGGCCCGTAAAATCGGGAAAGTTGTTGGTCGAATGCAGAACGACCAGCGCTTGCTGCCAACTACCCCGGTAAACGAGATCGTTCCAGTCGGGAATGATGTTGTTCACCGGACAGCCGTTGCTGCAGAAGGGAATGCCGCAATCCATGCAGCGCGCGCCCTGAATCGCAGCCTGCTGATCGCTGAGCCTAACGATGAACTCGTGGTAATGCTTCAGGCGCGCTCCCGGTGCCTCATAGGCCTCGGATAGGCGTTGATACTCGATGAATCCAGTCGGCTTTCCCATTTATGCAGCCTCCAGTAGCTTTTTCGCGGCCATTTCGGTGAGCACGCGGCGATATTCGTTCGGCATGACCTTGACGAAGCGGGCCCGATACGCAGCCCAGTCGGCGAGAATGTCACGTGCCTGCAAACTGCCCGTATAGCGCACATGCTTCTCGATCAGGCCCTTGAGCAAGACTTCGTCGACCAGCCCGAGGTGGCGCAAATCGACCTTGCCATGGCCTTCGAGGTCGTCGCCGGCCTCGCTGCCCTGACGGGCGGCAAACTCTTCTTCAACAGGTTCAAGCGCCACCTGCGCCATATTGCAGCGCGACTCGAAGCTGCCCTCTTCATCGAGTACGTAAGCCACCCCGCCGGACATGCCGGCAGCAAAGTTTCGCCCGGTCATGCCAAGCACGACAACGGTACCGCCGGTCATATACTCGCAACCATGATCGCCGACGCCCTCAACCACCGCAGTGGCCCCCGAGTTGCGCACGGCAAAACGCTCGCCGGCCACCCCCGCGAAGAAAGCCTCGCCCTCGATCGCGCCATACAGTACGGTGTTGCCAATGATGATATTGCTCGGCGTATCGCACTGGAACTTGGCGTTGGGACGCACGATGATGCGGCCGCCCGACAGACCCTTGCCGACGTAGTCGTTGCCCTCACCGACCAGATCGATCGTCACGCCACGCGCCAGCAAGGCACCGAAGCTCTGCCCAGCGGTGCCGTTGAGGCGGATCTGAATGGTGTCGTCGGGCAATCCGGCGTGACCGTATTTCTCTGCAACACGGCCGGACAGCATGGCTCCCACGGTACGGTTGATGTTGCGTACCGGTAGTTCAATGCTGACTCTTTCGCCTCTGTCAAGCGCCGGCTTGGCCAGCTCGATAAGCTGGTTGTCGAGCGCCTTGACCAACCCGTGGTCCTGCGTTTCACAGTGCTGGACCGGGGAGTTCTCGGCGTTTTCCGGACGGTGGAAGATGCGGCTATAGTCAAGGCCCTGTGCCTTCCAGTGCGAGATACCCTTTTGCATGTCCAACAGGTCGGCGCGGCCGATCAGGTCGTCAAACTTGCGAATGCCCATTTGCGCCATCAGCTCGCGCAACTCTTCGGCAACGAAAAAGAAATAGTTAACCACGTGTTCCGGCTGACCGGAGAACTTGCGCCGCAAGACCGGGTCCTGCGTGGCGACACCGACCGGGCAGGTGTTCAGGTGACACTTGCGCATCATGATGCAGCCTTCGACCACCAACGGCGCCGTGGCAAAGCCAAACTCGTCGGCGCCGAGCAGCGCGCCGATTAGCACATCGCGGCCGGTCTTCATCTGCCCATCGACCTGCACGCGAACGCGCCCGCGCAGCCGGTTGAGAACCAGCGTCTGCTGCGTCTCGGCCAGCCCCAGCTCCCACGGCGAACCGGCGTGCTTGATCGACGACAGAGGGCTGGCGCCGGTGCCGCCGTCGTGGCCGGCGATGACAAGATGGTCGGCCTTGGCTTTAGTCACACCGGCCGCCACCGTACCGACCCCGACCTCGGAAACCAGCTTGACGCTGATCGAAGCCTTCGGATTGGCGTTCTTCAGATCGTGAATGAGCTGCGCCAGATCCTCGATCGAGTAGATGTCGTGGTGCGGCGGCGGCGAGATCAGACCGACGCCCGGAACCGAGTGGCGCAGGAAGCCGATGTATTCGGACACCTTGTGGCCTGGTAACTGCCCACCTTCACCGGGCTTGGCGCCCTGAGCCATCTTGATCTGGATCTGGTCGGCATTGACCAGATACTCGGCGGTTACGCCGAAACGGCCGGAGGCCACCTGCTTGATCGCTGAACGCAAACTGTCGCCAGCCTTCAGTTGGTAGTCGCGTTCGATGCGCGACTTGCCGATGACGTCGGAAACCATCTCGCCGCCCTTCAGCTTCTTGAATCGCGCCGGATCCTCGCCGCCTTCGCCGGTATTTGACTTGCCGCCAATACGGTTCATGGCGATGGCCAGCGTGCTGTGCGCCTCGGTCGAAATGGAGCCAAGCGACATCGCGCCGGTAACGAAACGCCGGACGATTTCCTTGGCCGGCTCGACATCGTCGAGCGGCACGGCCGGTCCGGCCGGCTTGATCTCGAACAGGCCGCGGAGCGTCATGTGGCGCTGCGTCTGATCGTTGATCAGCTTAGCGTATTCCTTGTAGGTGTCGTACTTGTTGGAGCGCGTCGCGTGCTGCAGCTTGGCGATCGCGTCCGGCGTCCACATGTGCTCCTCTCCACGTACGCGAAACGCGTATTCGCCGCCGGCGTCGAGCATGGTAGCAAGCACGGGGTCTTCACTGAAAGCCCGCTTGTGCTGGCGGATGGCCTCCTCCATGACCTCGAAAACACCGATGCCTTCGACTTGGGTCGAGGTGCCGGTGAAATACTTGTCGACCATCTTCTTTTGCAGGCCAATAGCCTCGAAGATCTGTGCTCCAGTGTAAGACATGTAGGTCGAGATGCCCATCTTGGACATGACTTTGAGCAACCCCTTGCCGACGCCCTTGACGAAGAGCTTGCCCGCCTTCTCGCCCTTTTCGGCATCACCGGCCAATTGCTGCAGCGTTTCGAGCGCCAGGTAAGGATGGACCGCCTCGGCGCCGTAACCGGCGAGCACGGCGAAGTGGTGCGTTTCACGCGCCGCCCCCGTTTCGACGACCAGGCCGACACGGGTCCGCAGGCCTTTGCCGACGAGATGCTGGTGCACCGCCGAGGTGGCGAGCAGTGCCGGGATGGCGACGTGGTCGCGCGCAAGCTTTCGGTCGGAAACGATCAAGATGCCGCAACCGTTATGCACTGCATCTTCCGCTTCGGCACACAAAGAGGCCAGCCGGGCTTCGACGCCTTCGCTCCCCCAAGCCAGCGGATAGCAAATATCTAGTTCGGCCGAGTGGAACTTGTCGCCGGTGTACGCTGCAATATTGCGCAGTTTGGCCATATCGGAATAGGTCAGCACCGGTTGCGTCACTTCGAGACGATACGGCGGGTTGATCTCGTTGATACCGAGCAGGTTTGGCTTCGGGCCGATGAACGAGACGAGCGACATGACCAGCTGCTCGCGGATCGGATCGATCGGCGGATTGGTCACCTGCGCGAACAGCTGCCGGAAATAGTTAAACAGCGGCTTGCTTCTGGATGACAGGACGGCCAGGGGCGAGTCGTTCCCCATCGAACCGGTGGCTTCTTCGCCAGTTCTGGACATCGGCTCCAGGATGAACTTGATGTCTTCCTGGCTATACCCGAATGCTTGCTGACGGTCGAGCAATGGCGCCGCGCATTGCGGCGCCGTTGCGTTATCCGGCGCGTCCAAACCGTCGAGCTTAATATTGATTCGATTGAGCCAGTCCTGGTAGGGTTTCTGCCGCGACAGGGTGTCCTTGAGTTCGAGGTCGTCAATGATGCGGCCTTGGTCGAGATCGATGAGAAACATCTTGCCCGGCTGCAAACGCCACTTCTTGACGATCTTCTCATCGGGAATCGGCAGCACGCCGGATTCCGAAGCCATCACCACGAGGTCGTCGTCGGTTACCAGATAGCGCGCCGGGCGCAAGCCATTGCGGTCGAGCGTCGCACCGATCTGGCGGCCGTCGGTAAAAGCCACCGCCGCCGGGCCATCCCACGGTTCCATCATGGCTGCGTGATATTCGTAGAACGCGCGGCGTTTTTCGTCCATCAATGTGTGCGACTCCCAGGCTTCGGGAATCAGCATCATCATTGCATGCGCCAGGGAATAGCCGCCCATCACTAGCAACTCAAGCGCGTTGTCGAAGGCAGCCGAATCCGACTGGTTCGGGTAGATCAGCGGCCACAGTTTTTCCAGATCGTCACCGAGCAGCGGCGACGAAGTACCTTTCTCGCGTGCGCGCATCCAGTTGTAGTTGCCGCGCAGCGTATTGATCTCACCGTTGTGCGCAATCATGCGGAACGGGTGAGCGAGATGCCACGTCGGAAAAGTATTGGTCGAGAAACGCTGGTGCACCAAGGCCAACGCTGAAACGCAGCGCGGGTCCTTGAGGTCCGTAAAGTACTGGCCGACCTGGTCGGCGAGCAGCAGGCCCTTGTAGACGATCGTCCGCGCCGACATCGACGGCTGGTAGAACTCCTTGCTGTGTTTGAGGCCGAGCGCCTTGATGGCGTTCGCGGCACGGCGGCGAATAACGTAAAGTTTGCGCTCAAGAGCATCAGTGACCATGATGTCGGCGCCGCGACCGATAAAGACCTGACGAATCACCGGTTCCTTGGCGCGTACGGTCGGCGACATCGGCATCGCGTGATCCACGGGCACATCGCGCCAGCCGAGGACGACCTGTCCTTCGGAGCGTACCGCACGTTCAATGGCCTCCTGGCAGGCAAGGCGCGAGGCCATTTCCTGCGGCAGAAAGACCATGCCGACCCCATAATCGCCTGGCACAGGCAAGGTTACGCCTTGCTTCTCCATTTCCTCACGGAGATAGGCGTCGGGAATCTGAATGAGAATGCCCGCACCATCGCCCATCAGCGCGTCAGCGCCAACGGCGCCCCGGTGTTCCAGATTTTTCAGGATCAGGAGCCCTTGCTCAACGATCGAGTGGCTTTTCTGGCCCTTGATGTGCGCTACAAAACCGACACCACAGGCATCGTGCTCGTTGGCCGGGTCGTAAAGCCCCTGCCGCTCAGGTACAGCCGAATCCATCACGCTCGAATCCTCACTAGACAAAGGTGCCACACAGATTTTCCCAGGTTGCCCAAGGCTCGCCAAACGTCAAAAAAGCCGGCGCACAGCCGGCTTACGAATTTAACGCGCGATTGTGGAATATACCGCGAAAGTCCTAGGGCTTCAAGGTGTTGCGACGCACCAAACCAGCGCGGGTCAGCGCTGCTTCTATATCTCGCCAACGGCAAACAGCCGGCGATGTTCCTTCATGGCGTAGCGGTCAGTCATCCCGGCAATGTAATCGGCCACCGCCCGCGGTTGGTCGCGTTCCGCCGACACCTTGTACTGCGGCGGTAACAGTAGCGGGTCTTCCATGAACGCGGCGAAAAGCTCGGTAACAATGCGCCGTGCCTTGCTGGTCATGCGCAGCACTTGATAATGCTGATAAAGCTGGGTCCGTAGAAATCGTTTCATTTCGCCCTGCGCATCGCGCAATTCGTTTGAAAAAGCAACCAGCGGTGGTCCCTGCCGAACTTCGTGCAGGTCTTTCGGTGAATGGCGGGTGATGTTGCTGGCGGCTGTTTCGATCAGATCACACACCAGAACATTAATCATGCGCCGGATGGTCTCGTGGATCAGCCGCCGCCCGACCAGGCCGGGATAGCTCGCGCGAACTTCCGCAACATGGCGGGAAAACAAACCGACTTCCTCGAGTTGCTCCAGCGTAATTAAGCCAGAGCGCAGGCCGTCGTCTACGTCGTGGTTGTTATAGGCGATTTCGTCGGCGAGATTGCAAATCTGTGCTTCGAGAGAGGGTTGCGTGTGGTTAAGGAAGCGCTCGCCGAGTTCGCCCAGTTGTTGCGCCTTATCCGGCGCGCAATGCTTGACGATACCCTCGCGTGTTTCAAAGCAGAGGTTGAGGCCGTCGAAAGCGGCATAGCGCTCTTCCAGCAAATCGACAATGCGCAGGCTCTGCAGGTTGTGCTCGAAACCGCCGCAGTCGCGCATACAGTCGTTGAGGGCATCCTGCCCGGCATGGCCGAAGGGCGTATGACCCAGGTCGTGAGCGAGCGAAATGGCTTCGGCAAGATCTTCGTTGAGATTTAGGGCTCGGGCAATGCCGCGCGCGATCTGAGCCACTTCAAGACTATGCGTTAGACGGGTTCGAAAGAGATCACCCTCGTGGTTTACAAAAACCTGTGTTTTATACTCTAGTCGACGAAAGGCCGTCGAATGGATGATGCGATCACGATCGCGCTGAAATTCGCTGCGCAACGAAGGCGGCGCTTCAGCATGGAGACGGCCACGCGAGTTGGCGGCCGAAACGGCACAGGGGGCCAGTTCAGCCATGGGGTGAACGGGTAGCAATGGCCAGGGCTATTTGGGCTGGCGGCGCAGCGTCACTGATTACGGCCTGCCCGACCTGCTTGAACAGAACGAGGCGCAGTTTGCCGTCTTGTACTTTCTTGTCGTGCTGCATCAACTCCATATAACGATTGACGCCCAGCACCGGACCAATGACCGGCAAACCAGCGCGCACGAACAGTTTCTCGATCCGGGCAACGTCGGCCGCAGTGATCCAGCCCAACTGGCGGGACAATTCGGCAGCCATCATCGTTCCGGCCGCAATGGCTTCCCCGTGCAGCCATTCGCCGTAGCCCATGCCGGTCTCAATGGCGTGACCGAACGTGTGCCCGAGGTTGAGCAATGCTCGCTCGCCGTTTTCACGCTCGTCCGCAACAATGACCTCGGCTTTGTTCTGGCACGAACGGTGGACTGCGAAAGCCAGAGCTGCCTGATCGCGCGCCAACAGTCCCTCAAGATTCGCCTCAAGCCACTTAAGAAAAGTCAGGTCGCGGATCAGTCCATACTTGATCATCTCCGCCAACCCCGCGCGCAGCTCGCGATCCGGCAAGGTGTTCAGGGTTTCGGTATCGGCCAGCACCAACCTAGGCTGGTAAAAAGCACCGATCATGTTCTTGCCGCGCGGATGATTGATCGCCGTCTTGCCGCCAACGGAGGAATCTACTTGCGCAAGCAAGGTAGTCGGAATTTGAATAAACGGGGTGCCGCGCTGATAACAGGCCGCCGCAAAACCCGTCATGTCGCCAATAACACCGCCGCCAAGGGCAATCAAGGTCGTTGAACGCTCACAGCGACGGTCAAGTAGCTGATCAAAAATGCGGTTAAGGGTTTCCCAGTTCTTATGTTGCTCCCCATCAGGCAGAATCACTTCAACAACCTCGACGCCCGCCGTACGCAAGGCCGTTGCCAGTGGCAACAGGTACAGTGGAGCAACTATTGTATTGGTTACAATAGCTACTTTGCGCTGACGCAGATAGGGCAGCAACAATTCGCATTGACGCAAAAGACCGGGGCCAATCTGAATCGGATAGGCGCGTTCGCCTAATGCAACGTTTAGAGATTCCATCGTTGGGCAACTTCCTTGATCAGCAACTGCGCCACCGCTTGGGCATTGAGCCGACTGCCATCGACCACCAAATCGGCCACCTCCCGATAGAGGGGGTCCCGCCGCGCGTGGAGTTCCTTGAGTTTAGCCAATGGATCATCCACCTGCAGCAAGGGCCGGCTCTTGTCGTGCCGGGTTCGTTCGTGCAGAAGATGCGGCGGGACGTTTAGATAGGCGACAAAGCCGCTCGCTCTGATGTTTTGACGATTCTCTGGGTTGAGCACCACGCCACCGCCCGTCGCCACAACAATTCCTCCGACGGAGGCAAGGTCAGCAATCACCAGCGCTTCCCGCCGACGAAAGCCTTCCTCGCCTTCGATCTCGAAGATGGTTGGAATACGCACACCGGTACGCGACTCGACTTCGCGGTCCGAGTCGACAAAAGACATTTCCAGTCGCCTGGCCAAGACTCGTCCAATGGTCGTTTTTCCCGCGCCCATCAGGCCAACGAGATAGATATTCTTTGGTTTGGTTTGCACGGGGACATTTTACCGCAAGGGTTTCATCCGACGCACAACAAGGGGCCGGCAAGAAGCCGGCCCCTCTTTGATCGTGCGTCTAACGAACGCCGAGTGTTTCAGTGACGATCTTTGGTGTAATGAATACCAGCAACTCGGTCTTGTCATCGATTTTTGTATTGTTCTTGAACAGAAAACCGACGTATGGCAAGTCACCGAGAAGCGGTATACGGTTGGTTGTGTCCGACAAATTCTGGGTGTAAATTCCGCCGATCACCACGGTACCTCCGTTGTCAACCAGCACCTCCGTTTTTACGTGTTTGGTATCAATCGCAATCCCGGCCCCCGTGGTTACCGAAGTGCTGGGCGTGTCCTTATTGATATCAAGAGTCATCGTAATCTTGCCGTCCGGCGTAATTTGCGGCTTCACTTTCAGCGACAGATTAGCCTTCCGGAACGAGATGCTGGTTGCCCCCGAACTGGTGGCCTGCTGGTAGGGGATTTCAACCCCTTGCTCGATCAGGGCTTCGACCTGATTTGAAGTCATGACACGAGGACTCGATATCACCTTGCCACGACCATCGGACTCCAGCGCAGAAATCTCAGCGTTGAGGAAAGCCGTCTTGGAGGCGTTATACAGACTTAAGGCGAACGTACCAGCGGTTCCCGAACGCGGATTTGCCGGCAGGTTTACGTTCATCCCGTCTGTCAACATGTTGGGAATGGTGGTTACTTGGCCCGTTTGATACGTGACCGCGGCGATATTCCCACCGGCAGTGGCACCCGCACCGCTCGCCATCTTCGTACTGTTATACCCAAGTCGGACACCAAGGTTTTTGCTGAAAGTGTCGGACGCTTCGACGATCCGCGCCTCAATCAAGACCTGCCGAACAGGAATATCCACCTTGGCCAGCAACTGCCGAACGTCTTCGAGGCGGCTCGCTGTATCCTGAACGAACAGGATATTCGAGCGCTCGTCTACGACCGCGCTACCGCGCTTGGAGAGTATGCGCTGCGTCGGATCGGAAAGGAGTTTCTGAACAGCGACAGCTTTCTGGTAATTGAGCTGAAAATTCTCGGTGCGCACAGGCTCGAGGTCACCGATCTGCGCTTTCGATTCGAAGTCAAGCTTCTCCTTGGTCGCAATTTCCTCGCGCGGCGCAATAAGAATGACATTGCCATTCTTACGCATGTCCAGCCCTTTTTGCTGCAGGATGATATCTAGTGCCTGATCCCACGGAACGTCCTTGAGAATCAGCGTAATCGACCCACTGACCGAGTCGCTCACGACCATGTTCAGCCCGGTAAACTCGCCAATCACCTGAAGGAGGCGGCGAACCTCGACATTCTGGAAGTTCAGCGACAGTTTTTCCCCCTGATACCCACCGCGGGATCCCTGAACCAACTTGTTGGGATTCTCGATGACTGGTTTGACCTCGATAACGAACTGATTGTCGGTCTGATAGGCATTATGTTCCCACAGACCCCGAGGGGTAATTGTCATGCGAGCGTTGGCGCCCTGCTGCACCGTATTCAAGGTGGTTACCGGTGTTGCGAAGTCAGTGACATCCAAACGCTTGCGCAACGCTTCCGGCACCGTCACTTTTACGAAATCAACGACCAGATTCTGCCCTTGCTGGCGAATATCGATGCCGGCATTGGAATCGTTCAGATCGACGGTAATGCGCGCCTCACCATCCTTGCCACGACGAAACGTAACGTCCCGGATACTGTTCGAAACTTGCGATGGACGGGCCTGCGCAAAATTCTCGGCGCGCTGTGTGGTGCTGTCCGCCATCGCGCTTGGCAAGAAAGAAAGCAACAGACTGTTTCCTTCAAGCCTCGCCGAGTAAGTCATGGCCCTGTTCAGATTGAAGACTAGACGGGTCCGCCCTTCCGCCTGGACGATATTGGCACTGCGCAGGTCACCTTCGTTGTAGGTCTGGCTGCTTTTGCCGAGTGCATTCTCCGTATTCGGAAAATCGAGAGCAATACGTGCTGGCTTCGCTATGCTGAAACCAGAAGGTACCGCCGCCAAGGGATCCTTGAAAGTCAGTTTGACGTTCAGCACCCCACCTTGCTGCGCCACGTTCATCGACTCAATGGAATTGGGCTTGTTCTCCTGCCCATTCGCGGCAGCGACCAGTAGCAAGCATCCACCGAAAAAACACAGCAGGCATCGTTTGATCTGTTTCACTTCCCGGTCTCCTTTTCCTGCAACTGCAGGGTGCTTGCTCTTTCAACCCAGTCCCCGGAGGAATCCTGCACGAGTTCGCGCAATGTCATCTCGGTTTCCGAAATTTTGGTAATCACGCCAAAATTCTGCCCCATGTAATTTCCGATTTTCACCTGAAATAAAGATCCGTCGCCCTGAATGATTGCATAGGCAGCTTTATTCTTGACCATCACCCCAACATACTTCAGGGATTCCAGGGGATAAGCCTCCAGAGGCTCCCGCGGGCGATTAAAATCTGGTTGCAACCCGCCGCCACCACCCGTTTTCTGTGCCGGCTCGATCTTCGTTGACTTAAATGGATCCAGCAGATTTCCAACATCATAAGGTACTGGCTCGTAAGGTCTCACGTCTGGCAATGGCGGAATTTGTCCCTTGATATCCTTCACGGATTCGCTCATCCACTGCCGCAGATCATCGTGATCTCCGCTCGAGCAAGCCACCAACGCGACACACGCCACGAAGACAAGAGTTTTTTTCATTTCTTTCCTGCCTTGGCTGCTTGGGCAGCTTTCTTCTGTTGCGCGACTTCCTCTTCGTCAAGATAGCGGAAAGTCTTGGTCACCGCCTCCATCGCCAGGCTCCCATCCTTGCTCTGCGCATTGACGCCAATGGAAATGTTGTTGAGGGTCACAATCCGTGACAACCTGCCAATATCGCCGGCAAATGCGCCAAAGTCGTGGTAACTGCCAGTTAGTTTTACATTGATTGGCAGTTCGGCATAAAAGTCCTTGATCACTTCCTGCCCAGGTTTGAACAAGTCAAACTGCAAACCTCTGCCCATCCCGGCCTGGTTGATCTCAACAAGCAACGAGTCGACTTCGGACTTGTTGGGCAACTGTTTCAGCAAAGCGCCAAAGGAACGATCAATTTGGTTCAGTTGCTGCGTATAGCTATCGAGATTGACGGCTTGCCGCTTCTTGACGAGAAATTCTTCCTTGAGCTTGTCCTCGTCCTTCTGCTTGGCGGCAAGTTCATCGAGTTGATCACTCCACACAAACCACCAGCCAGCTACCAAGATCAAGGCGAACAGGCCCAGCAAGAGGCTCACACGTGGCACAACAGGCCAAGCCCCAACATCCCTCGGGTTCAAATTCCGGAAGTCATCAAGAATTTCCTGAAAATCGACTTTGGCGACCGCAGGTACTCTCATTTCATATCCTTCGCCGAGGAAGCAAGCTTTGCCCCTGCCTTTTTCGCGGCATCCGGGTCTTGTTCCCGTTTGAGCGACGCATTCAGACTAAACTCGTTGAGACGGCGCTTCTCGACCATCGCTGCCTTGATCTCGATCAATTGGGGTTTTTCGAGCCAGGGCGACGTCTCAATATTGCGCATCAAAGTAGATACCCGCGCGTTGGACTGGGCGTAGCCTCCCAAGCTTATTTTCTGGCCATCCTGTTTTACCGAGCGCAAATACACCCCTTCAGGCACCTGCTTGACCAATTCGCTCAACAAGCGCACCGCTTCCGCACGGTCACGCTGAAGCGATTCAATAATTTGTTTGCGCGATAGCAAAGCTTGGGTCTGCTCCTTTAGTCGCTTGATCTGATCTATCTGCTTATCCAGAACCGCGATCTCTTTTTTCAGAAAATCGTTCTTGCCTTCCTGACTGCTGATGTAGCCGGAAATCACCGAATACCCCAGGAAGACAATTAGCCCTGCCAACACGGACACCAAGCCAATCAGAGCATAAAACTGCCGTCGCCTCGCCTTGCGTTTCTCTTCGCGATGAGGAAGGAGATTGATGCGTATCATTCGTCAAACCTCCGCAACGCCAACCCACACGCGGCCATCAAGGAAGAAGCGTCGGCCAAAAGACTTTTTGCGCGAACCCGGTCGGAGAGCAACATGTCGGCAAAAGGATTAGCAACGATCGTATTAATTTGGGTACGCGAAGCGACCATCTCGTCAGCGCCAGGGATGACAGCACAACCGCCGGCAAGAACGATGTGATCAACCTGATTGAATTGAGTCGAGGTAAAAAAGAACTGCAAGGCGCGCGAGACTTCCAGTGCCAGACTCTCGACATACGGCCTGAGCAATTCAGCTTCGTAATTGTCAGGCAGGTTATTGGTGCGCTTCGCCGTTTCCGCCTCTTCAAAACTCATCCCGTAGTGACGGGCGATGTCCTGGGTCAGCTGATTTCCTCCGAACGCCTGCTCACGGACATAGAGTTGCTGGTCATTGCGCAAGACCGTCAGATTCATCACGTTGGCACCAACGTCAACGAGCGCGATGATCTGCCCTTTGCCGCCATCGTGAAGCTGCTTTTCGATCAGTTCAAAAGCTGATAGAACCGCGTACGACTCAACATCCATTACTACGGCCTTTAGCCCAGCCGCTTCGGCAACGGCGACCCGGTCCTCGACTTTTTCCTTACGCGAGGCCGCGATCAGAACCTCAATTTCATCCGGCGAGGAAGGCGCCGGGCCGAGTACCTGAAAATCCAGGTTAACCTCTTCCAGGGCGAATGGAATGTACTGATTGGCCTCGGACTCAACCTGAAGCTCGAGCTCTTCCTCGCGCTGTCCGGCCAGGACAATGATTTTCTTGGTGATCACATGAGAAGAGGGCAAGGCGAGCGCCACATTCCTCGTCGAGGTCGCCAGCCTTCTCCAAGCCCGCTTGACCGACTCGGCCACCGCCTCCAGGTTAACAATATTACCGTCCGAAACAACATCCTTCGGCAATATCTCTATCGTGTAACGCTCAACACGATAGCCATCCTTCCCATTACTGGCGAGTTCAACCATTTTGACCGCCGACGAACTAATGTCGAGACCGATCAGGGTGCGCGCCTTGGGATTAAAGATCGAAAGATCAAGTTGCAACTCGCTACCCCCCACCAAAAAAACCTTGAATACTTTATAGTTAGCGAACTTATAGATAAACCACTTTAAATGCTAGCAACAAGCATCGGACGTGTAAAGCTATTTTTCCGCTGCTGTTTCAGGCACTTTCGGCGGAGCATATAATGGCAATTGTTTGACTTCTTTCGGACACTGTCTTGCCTACCCTTCTTCGCTGGATCCTTTATCCGGTTTTATTTCTTGCCGGCCTCGCGGCGATGGCCATTGCGATGGCGGGAATTGTCCTTCTCCTGACTTATCCGAACCTTCCCTCGCTGGAACTGCTGACCGACTACCGGCCGAAAGTCCCGCTCCGCGTCTATACCGCCGACGGTCATCTGATCGGCGAATTCGGCGAAGAACGTCGCGCCGTTGTACGCATTGAGGATGTGCCGGACATCATGAAGCAGGCAATCCTAGCTGCCGAAGACGAACGTTTCTACCAGCACGGGGGCGTCGACGCCCTCGGCGTTCTGCGCGCCGCATACTCCAACCTACTGGGCGGCGGCAAGCGCCAGGGCGCCTCGACCATTACGCAACAGGTTGCACGCAACTTTTTCCTCTCGGCCGAAAAAACCTACACGCGCAAGCTCTACGAAGCCCTGCTCTCTTTCAAGATCGAACAAAACCTCAGTAAAGACCAGATCTTGGAACTCTACATCAACCAGATCTTTCTCGGACAACGCGCCTATGGCTTTGGAGCGGCCGCCCAGATCTATTTCGGAAAGCCGTTAAGAGACTTGACGGTGGCCGAAGCCGCCATGCTCGCCGGCCTGCCGAAAGCTCCTTCCGCCTACAACCCGGTGGTCAACCCGAAACGCGCCCGACTTCGCCAGCAGTATGTACTGCGCCGGATGCATGAACTCGGTTTCATCGACGATGATCAACAGGAGGCTGCACTCAAGCAGCCTCTAGTAGTGAAGCGCGATGCCAGCGAATTTGCCGTGCGTGCTGAGTTCGTTGCCGAAATGGCGCGTCAAATCGCCGCTGAGCGCTTCCCTGACGACGTTTATACGCGGGGACTTCGGGTCTACACGACGATCCTCAAGGCGGATCAGGACGCGGCCTACGCTAGCCTGCGGCGTGGCCTATTCGACTACGATCGCCGCCACGGCTATCGCGGCGCTGAGACCTATTTCGACATGACGGACGTCAAATCGGACCAGGACGAAACGCTTGACGAGTTGCTGCAGGACGTCAGCGATACCGACGATCTACATCCGGCGGTGGTACTTCAGGTCGACCCAAAACAGGTCCGCGCCTATCGTCGCGGCGGCGAACTGCTCACGATCGGCGGCGACGGTCTCAAATTTGCCGCCCGCATGATTGAGGAAAAGGCGCCGCCCAACAAGCGTCTGCGGCGCGGCGCCCTGATCCGGGTACAAAAGGACGACAAAGGCAACTGGCAGGTCGCTCAGATGCCCGAGGCCGAGGCCGCCTTCCTCGCTGCGGACCCAAAGACCGGTTCAATCCGCGCCCTGGTCGGCGGCTTCGACTTCAACCGCAACAAGTTCAACCACGTGACGCAAGCCTGGCGGCAGCCAGGCTCGAGCTTCAAGCCGTTCATCTACTCGGCCTCGCTGGAAAAGGGCTTCACCCCGGCCTCGATCATCAACGACGAGCCCATCGTTTTTCCGGCGTCGGTCACGGGTAGCCAAGCTTGGGAGCCGAAGAACTACGATGGAAAGTACGAAGGACCGATGCGCATGCGCACCGGCTTGGCCAAATCCAAGAACATGGTGTCGATCCGCCTGTTGCAGGCCATCGGCGTGCAATACGCCCAAGATTACATCACCCACTTTGGCTTTGATGCCGACAAACACCCGCCCTACCTCACTATGGCCCTCGGTGCCGGCTCGGTGACGCCCTGGCAAATGGTGAGCGCCTACGCCATCTTCGCCAATGGCGGCTATCGCGTTCAACCGTACATCGTGAGCGAAATTCAGGATGAGAAGAAACAGATACTCGCGCGGACCCAACCAGTTCCCGCCGGCAACACCGACATGCTGGCTATCGACCCGCGCAACGCCTATGTAATGGACAGCATGCTGCGCGACGTCACCATCTACGGCACGGCGGCGCGCGCCTCGGCCACCCTCAAGCGCCATGACCTGGCAGGCAAGACCGGAACCACCAACGAACACGTCGACGCCTGGTTCTGCGGCTACCAGCAGACTGTCGTCGCCTGCTCATGGATCGGCTTCGACCAACCCAAGAATCTGGGCAACGGCGAAACCGGCGGCTCGGCGGCCTTACCGACCTGGATCGGCTACATGGCCAAAGCGCTCAAGGACGTGCCCGAAACTTTCCTGTCGCAGCCGGAAGGACTGGTCGCGATCGATTCGCCGGGGCACAGCAAAGGACCGGCCAAGGAGTTGTTCTTCAAGGAAAATGTCCCAGCAGAAGTGCCGCCAGCGCCCCCGCAGGACGAAAGCATCAAGCCGGTCGACTAGACCGCCTCAACGATTCAACGGAAGTCGCTACTCAGTTGAACCTGCTGACCGGCCTGAGCACTGACCAGCTTCGAGAGCACGGCCATCAACTCGCTGCCATCGCGCGTATCCCGCCAGGCGGCGCCGTCCCAGCGATAGTGGAAGCCGCCTGATCGGGCGGCAACCCAGACCTCCTTGGCGCCCCCATGGCGATTGACGATGATCTTGCCGCCGTCTGGAAACTCGATTTCAAGAACGCCGGCGCTGGCCATTTCAAAATCCACATCGGCCCCGCTCGCCTCAAGCCCCGCCTCGATGCACGCCAGCGCTGCATCGGCCAGCGCATGGAATTCGCTATCATTCATCCTGTGCTACCATTTTGATTTCCGAGTTGTTGACCCATGCGTCACTATCTAACGCTCGCCGCACTGCTCGCCACACTTTCGCTCGGGGGTTGCGGCACCAAAGGGCCCCTGACGCTACCAATCAAGCCGCTGCCGCCAAGCGCCCCGGCCGCCGTGACACCGCCACAGTCCCCGGCGACGACTTCCAACGATCTTAACACGGCCCCAGACCTCGCCAAATGACAGCTTTCGCTCTAAAGAATGGCGTGCTGCACGCCGAATCCGTTTCGCTTTCCGACATCGCCGCCCGTTTCGGTACGCCCTGCTATGTGTATTCGCGTGCTGCGCTGGAAGCGGCGCTCGACGAGTTCCAGCAGGAACTGACCAATACCGAGGCACTCGTCTGCTACGCCGTCAAGGCCAATTCAAATCTTGCCGTACTCAATGTCTTCGCCCGCCGCGGCGCCGGTTTTGACATCGTTTCGACCGGCGAGCTGAAGCGCGCCCTTGCCGCCGGCGCTGACCCGCAAAAAATCGTCTTTTCCGGCGTCGGGAAGACAGCCGCCGAAATGGAATTCGCCCTAACGACCGGCATCCTCTGCTTCAACGTCGAATCGACGGCCGAACTTGACCGTCTCAACGACGTCGCCCGCCAGTTGGGCAAGACGGCGCCGATCAGCCTGCGCGTCAATCCGAACGTCGATGCCAAGACACACCCGTACATTTCGACCGGCCTCAAGGAAAACAAGTTCGGCGTCGCCTACGAGGACGCGCGCCGCCTCTACCGCCACGCCGCCGAGCTGCCGAACCTGGAAATCACCGGTATTGACTGTCACATCGGCTCCCAATTGCTCGACCCGGCGCCCTTCGCTGAAGCCCTGGACAAGGTGCTGCTTCTGATTGATCAACTGGCTACCGACGGCATCACCCTGAAGCACATCGACCTGGGCGGCGGACTGGGCATTCGCTATCAGGACGAAGCAGCGCCGACGGTGCAATCCTATTTGCAACCGCTGTTGCAAAAACTCAAGGATCGCCGGCTAAAGGTGCTGCTCGAACCTGGCCGTCGCCTGGTCGGCAATGCTGGCGTATTGCTCACCCGCGTCGAGTACCTCAAACCCGGCGACGTGAAGAACTTCGCCATCGTCGACGCGGCGATGAACGACCTCGCCCGTCCAGCGCTCTACGATGCCTGGCATGACATCCGGCCAGTCGCCCCGCGCAGCGCGCCGAGCATGTCCTGGGAAGTCGTCGGGCCGGTCTGCGAATCGGGCGACTTCCTCGGCCACGACCGCCCGCTGATGCTCAATAGCGGCGACCTGCTCGCGGTCATGTCGGCTGGCGCCTACGGTATGGCCATGAGTTCGAACTACAACACCCGGCCGCGCGCGGCCGAAGTGATGGTCGATGGCAGCGAAGTGCATCTCGTTCGGCGCCGCGAGACGGTCGAAGAACTTTTTGCGCTTGAGCAGCTACTGCCTTAGCCCCCTCGCACCGATTCTCACCACCGCCGTCTGCTCTGCGCCTTACCACCTGCCTGGACAAGCAGGGCGACCAGACCCCGGCTTGCGCCCGGAGCCAGTGACCGCAGCGCAAGCGGCGGTGGTGCAGGCGTCCCTGTTGCGCTGCCCGGGGCCCGAAGCTTTGGCTACATAATTCCGGATAGACAAAGCGATAGATCATGTGGGATGAGACGAATCTCAGCCGCCCGCTTGACAAAGTTGGCTGGAGGCCGCCCGGGCATAAGCAAAGCCCCTCCGCGACAGATTGTCGCAGCCGCGTTGAATCACTGCGCGGCGGCGTAAAATCGGGCGCTTCACGCGCTGCACGATACCTCCGCCACCAATGCTTCCAGTCGCCCATCCGTCGGACCCAACCTTCCTGCCTAGTACGCATAATGTGCTGACCCGGCTGGTCGCACTGCGCCGCATCGAGGTGCTGGCACAGGCCATGATTCTCCTCCTCGCCGTTGCCGGATTGAAAATCCCGCTCGAGGTGGCGCCGATGGCGGCGATCATCGCCCTGCTTGCCGCGATCAACCTCGCCAGCCAATGGCGGCTCGAGCACGGTGGACCGGCCAGCGACAACGAGCTGTTCGCCCAGCTTGGCGTCGACGTCGCCATGCTCGCCCTGTTGCTCTACTTCGCTGGCGGCTCGGCCAATCCCTTCGTCTCGATCTTCCTGCTGCCACCGACGATCGCCGCCGCCACACTGCCGGCTCGTCACGCTTGGGCGATGGCCGGCCTGACGCTCGCCGCATACACGCTCCTGATGTTCTGGAACCTGCCGCTGCCCCCGCCGCAGGGCGACCTCGCGCAACTCGATGCCCTGCTCGCCCGCGCTACCGGCACGGCGCCGGAGCACGCCGGTCACATGAGCGGTTTTGCCCTGCACGTGCTCGGCATGTGGCTCAATTTCGTGATCAGCGTCGGCGTCGTCGCCTTCTTCCTGACGCGCATGGCCGCCGCGCTGAAAGCCCGCGAACGTGAACTGGCCGCGGCGCGCGAAGCAGCGCTGCGCAACGAACAGATCCTCGCGATCGGCACACTCGCTGCCGGCGCCGCGCATCAGCTCGGCACGCCGCTGGGCACGATGGCCATCGTCATTCACGAGCTCGAACTGACGCGTGCCGACGATGTCGAGCTCACGGCCGACCTCAAGCTCCTGCGTAAACAGATCGACGAGTGCAAGAAAAGCATCTCGCAAACGCTCGCCTCGGCCGGACAGGCTCGCGACGAAGACCTGCCGTCGATGGCGCTTGACGTCTATTTGCAACAACTGCTCGAAGCGTGGCAGATCATCCGCCCACGTGTCCCGCTGCGGATTGTGCTCGACGGCCCGCAGCCGGCGCCACGAATCGCCGCCGAACGCACGCTCGAACAGGCCATTCTCAACCTGCTAGACAACGCCGCCGATGCCAATGTCAGCCATGGGGAAAGCGACGCAGCGCTACAATTTACGGCCCACTGGGACACCGACAGCTGCCGCATCGAGATTCTCGACCACGGCCCCGGCCTCGATGCCGAAGCGGCGAGCCGCCTCGGTCAGCCCTTCTTCACCACCAAGCACGGCGCGCAAAACGGGGTCGGCGGTATCGGCATTGGTTTCTTCCTGACCAACGCCACCGTCGAGCGCTTCGGCGGCCGCGTCGAACTGTTCAACCGTGACGGCCAACAAGGCGGCGCGTGCACGCGCGTCACCCTACCGCTCGCCCGCCTGAAAGCTGCACAACTATGACCGAAATATCTCTCCCCGAAGACGAACGCTCGACGCTCCTGCTGGTCGACGACGACGACGCTTTCCGCCGCGTCCTCGGGCGCGCGCTCGAACGGCGTGGTTACGCGGTGAGCAGCGCGGCCAGCGTCGACGCGGCGTTCGCCAGTGCCTTGGCACAGGCACCCGAATACGCCGTGGTCGACCTCAAGATGCCGGGCGACTCCGGCCTGGTACTGATCGAGAAGCTGATCGAACTGGACCCGAACACCCGCATCGTCATGCTCACCGGCTACGCCAGCATCGCCACCGCGATCGAGGCGATCAAGCTCGGCGCCGTACATTACCTCGCCAAACCCTGCGACGCCGACGAGGTGGTCGCCGCGCTTAACAAGAGTGACGGGGGCGACTCGGCCCTACCCATCTCCGACTCGCCGCTCTCGGTCGACCGCCTCGAATGGGAGCACATCCAGCGCGTACTCGCCGAACATCAGGGCAACGTCTCGTCGACCGCCAGGGCCTTGAAGATGCATCGCCGCACCCTGCAGCGCAAGCTCGCCAAGCACCCCAGTAAGGAATAGTCATGGCTCACGCTGAGCAAGAGGCGCTCGAACGCCTGCGCATCGACAAATGGCTGTGGGCGGCGCGCTTCTACAAGACGCGCTCACTAGCCAGCGGCGCAATCACTGCCGGCCACATCAAACTCGATGGCCACGCCGTCAAGCCAGCGCGCGAACTGCGCTGCGGCGACACGCTCGAAATCGCCATCGGCGGCAGCGTTTGGACGGTCATCGTTTGCGGCCTGAACGAACTGCGCCGGCCGGCCCCTGAAGCACGACTGCTCTATGAAGAAACCGCGCAAAGCAGCGCCCGGCGCGCCGCCGAGAAGGAAGCGCAACGCCTCGCCCCGCCGCCTGGCAGCGACCTGCGCGGCCGCCCGACCAAAAAGGCACGGCGGCAGATCCGGGGCTTCAACGAAGGATTTTGAGCCTGCTCAGGGCAGAGCGATGGCCAGCGCGGCCGGCACGAAGATCAGCGACGCAACGTTGCCGATCATGACGATCGACGCTACTTTTTCCGGCTCCTGCCAATACAGTTCGGCGAAGATGTAGTTGAGCACTGCCGGCGGCAAGGCGCCGAATATCAGCAGCATGCCGCGCTGCGTGCCGTCCAGCCCGAGCAGTGGCGCCACCGTCCAGGCCAACGCCATGCCGGCCAGCGGGCAGGCCGCGGCGCCGATCAGACCGAGCTTCCAGTCCTTGGCACCGGAACCGCTCAGGCGTACGCCGAGCGAGAAAAGCAGCAGCGGAATTGACACGTCGCCGAGCATCTTTACGGCAACATAAAGCGGCGCCCACAGCTCGATTTTCAGCACGCTGACCGCGACGCCGGCCAAAGCGGCGGCGATCACCGGCACGCGCCAGAGATTGCGCAGTCTGGCGTGGTGGTCGAGCAGCCACGTGCCGAGCGAGTAGTGCAGGACGTTCCCAACGAAGAAGAGAATCACCGCTGCCGGCAGCGCCGGCTCGCCGAAGGCCAGCAGCATCAACGGCAGCCCCATGTTGCCCGAGTTATTGAACATCATCGGCGGCAGGAAGGTGCGCGTATCAACCTTCAGGAAGCGCGCCAGCGGCCAGGTCAGGAGGCCCGAGCCGAGCACCACGATGAGCGCACCGGCGCCCAGCGGCCAGTAGGCGGTAAGATCGAAGCGCTTGCCAGCCAGCGCGGCGAAGACCAGCGCCGGGACGAAGATGTCCATGTTGAGCTGGTTGGCAAAGCGCATGTCCGGCGCCTTGCGGCGAGCGTAGAAATAGCCCACCGCAACGAGGGCGAAGACCGGGAAGATGATGGCAACAATGCGCAGCAGCATGCGGCCTGCCGCTCAGAGCACGTAGCGCGACAGATCCTCGTTCTGCGCCAGTTCGGCGAGCCGGCCATCGACGTAGGCGGCATCGACGGCGATCGTCTCGGCGCCATGCTTGCCGCCGGAGAAGGAGACCTCTTCGAGCAGACGCTCCATCACCGTATACAGGCGGCGTGCGCCGATGTTCTCAGTGCGCTCGTTCACCGACCAGGCGATTTCGGCCAGGCGCCGGATACCGTCGGCGGCAAATTCGAGCGTCACGTCCTCGGTGGCGAGCAAGGCCTGGTACTGCATGGTCAGACAAGCGTCGGTCTGGGTCAGGATGCATTCGAAATCGGCCACCGATAGCGACTCAAGTTCGACGCGGATCGGAAAGCGCCCCTGCAGTTCGGGAATCAGGTCGGACGGCTTGGCCAGGTGAAAAGCGCCGCTGGCGATGAACAAGATGTGGTCGGTCTTGATCATGCCGTACTTGGTCGACACCGTTGTACCTTCGACCAGCGGCAGCAGGTCGCGCTGCACGCCTTGGCGGGACACGTCGGCGCCCTGCATCTCGGATCTCGACGCGATCTTGTCGATTTCATCGAGGAAAACGATACCGTTCTGCTCGACATTCTTCACCGCGTCGAGTTTCAGCTCTTCGTCATTGACCAACTTGGCTGCTTCCTCGTCGATCAGCAGTTTGCGCGCCTCGGCGATCTTCAGCTTGCGCGACTTCTTACGGCCGCCGCCGACATTCTGGAACATGCCCTGGATCTGCTGGGTCAGTTCCTCCATGCCCGGCGGCGCGAAAATCTCGGCCTGCATCGACGGACCGGCGACTTCAATTTCGATTTCCTTGTCGTCGAGCTGGCCCTCGCGCAAACGTTTGCGAAACTTCTGCCGCGTCGCGTTCTCTTCGGTCGCCTGCGTTTCGTTGAAGAACGTGCCGCGCGCTGGCGGCAGCAGCGCATCGAGAATACGCTCTTCGGCGGCATCGTCGGCGCGCGCGCGAACGCCCTTCATGGCCTGCTCGCGACCGCTCTTGATGGCGATCTCAACCAGATCGCGAATGATCGTATCAACGTCGCGGCCGACATAGCCGACCTCGGTAAACTTGGTCGCCTCGATCTTGATAAAGGGCGCGTTGGCCAGGCGCGCCAGCCGGCGCGCGATCTCGGTCTTGCCGACACCGGTCGGCCCGATCATCAGGATGTTCTTCGGCGTAATTTCCTGGCGCAGGGGCTCGGCCACCTGCGCGCGCCGCCAACGATTGCGTAGCGCGATGGCCACCGCCTTCTTGGCCTTGCCCTGACCGACGATGTGCTTGTCGAGTTCGTGGACGATTTCCTGCGGAGTCATTTGGGTCATGGCGTGCCTCAGTCCAACGTTTCGATGGTGAAATTCTGGTTGGTATAGATGCACAGGTCGCTGGCAATTTCGAGCGACTTGCGGATGACCTCGGTGGGGTCGAGTTCGGTGTTGTCGATCAGCGCACGCGCGGCCGACTGCGCGAAAGCACCGCCCGAACCGATAGCGACGATACCGTGCTCAGGTTCGAGCACGTCGCCGTTGCCAGTGATGATCAGCGAGTTCTCGCGATCGGCGACCGCCAGCATGGCTTCGAGCCGGCGCAGGGCGCGGTCGCTGCGCCAGTCCTTGGCCAATTCGACCGCTGAGCGCAACAAATTGCCCTGATGCTTGTCGAGCTTGGCTTCGAAGCGCTCAAACAGGGTAAAGGCGTCCGCCGTGCCGCCGGCGAATCCAGCCAGAATACGCCCCTGATGAATGCGCCGCACCTTGCGCGCGCTGGCCTTGATGACAATATTGCCGAGCGTCACCTGACCATCGCCACCCATGGCCACGCGATCGCCGCGACGCACCGAAAGAATGGTTGTGCCGTGGTATTGCTCCATACGAAATTCCTAGTTCTTGGTGAGAATAATCGCCGCTATAGCCTTGAGGCCGACGACGCCGAAAAGTTCGGCCACCAGATGATTGGGATGACGAAAGACGACCTGCTTGCCGGAACGCCGGACCACGCTCAGCACGTTGAGCAGGGCGCCGGCACTGATGAAGTCCATGCGCGTTACCCGGGCACAGTCGATCAGCACGGGATCGTGCACCTCGGCAAAGGCCGGCAGATCACCGAAGCGGAAAGCCTTGATCTCGTCTTGCAGCACGTAGGCGTTGGCCATCGCATGCTCGTCGGTGGTGGGCTTGACCGGCGAAGGTGGCGGCTCGCCCGCCGCGACCCGTGTCGGCGCCCACGAAGGCGGTGACATTTCAAATGTCACCGCGTAGTTGATCGCCAACACCTCAAAATCCTCCTGGCGCCCCTGCAACTGGTAGAGCTCAAGCAGAAAAAGCCAGTACTCGGCGTCTACCGCGCGCCCTGTTTCAATACGGGATTCGAGCAGTCCGGCGAGATGGCCGCTGCCGACCAGCTCGATTTCGCCTTTGGCTTTATGTGCCTGATACAACTCGGCGAGCAGGCGATCGACGCCGGCCGCATCGAATTTCTTGACCTTGGCGAGGTCAAGACGCATGGTGGGATGTTTCACCAGCGCCTGACGTATGGCCGTGAAAGCCGCCTCGTTGTCACCAGTCAATTCGCCCTTGAACGTGACGCTGCCGACGGCCTGGGTGCGGCTGGCGGCTGGCCCTTTGCTCCGATCGCGCCAGAGCGGTGGCGATTTTTCGAAGGCCCTGGCGAAATCGATCTCGAGTGCCTCGAAGAGGGCTTTTTGTCCGGTTAGGCGGTAAAGGTCGAAGAGCATCCACCACAGCCGCTCGCCGGGCCCAGCTTGATGGGCATGCACCGCTTCCTCGAGCAACGCGCGCGCCGCATCGTCCTGACTGTTGGCGTAGAGCACGGCGGCCTGCTCGACGTCTGCCTCGATCGGATCGACGTCGGCCTCGATCTGGAAATCATACGGGCTTTCGCTAAACTGGAAATCACTGAAATCCGAGGCGGCTTCGGGCTCGGCCGGCGTTGCGCCCTGCGGTCTTTCGCTGCTCGCGGGCGCTGCCGTGTGCGTCTCCTCGGCAGCCGCGTTCGGCGCGACCGGTATGGCCTCTGGTGGACGAGGCACGGCCGCTGGTTTGGCGACCATTTTTTGCGACGGCTTTTTGAAGAAAGAGAAAACCATTGGCTATGAAGAAAACAGGTGATGTTCGCGACGATCGGCTGTTTTAACACATCACCTTCATCACTGCAATTTCAGCCGACACCCTTTACCTCATTTTGCGCCTTAAGGGCGATCGGAAATACGGCGCAGCAAGGCACTAGCGACACCGCTGACGACCAGCAACAGCCCCAGCAAGGGACCGAACGGCTGATCGAGGACGAGCGCCAGGGCGAAGGCGATGACGTAGGCGGCGACGCCGCTGCCGACCGCGAGCAGCACGGAGCGCCGCCAGCCATCGGCCCAACCGAAAGCGATCAGCGGCGGCACGAAGATCAGCGCAAAAGCGCCCATCACGCCGATACTCATCGTCGCCAGCGCCAGCGCGCCCGCCACCAGCAGGTCGAAGGAGAAATGCGCGCGGCGCTCGGACAAGCCGCGGGCGCGGAAGAAGTCCGGGAAAAAGTGCGCCAGCAGCAGGCGACGCGACAGCCAGCGCAAGACGAAGATGGCCGGCAAGGCAAAGGCGGCGGCGATGATCAGGTGCGAGCTGTTGGTGAAATAGAGCTGCCCGTCGAACAAGGCATGGCCCATGCGCTCAGCGAGCGGCAGATTGGCCACCAGCAACACCGAGATGCCCCACCCGAGCAGCAGCAACATGGCGTAGGCGGCACCCTGCGCGCCGCGCGTCGCCCCCTCGAAGGCATGCTTGAGGCCGGCCGCCAGACCCGCAGCAGCCAGCCCGCCAAGCGCCAGTGGCAGGCCGAGCAGCATAGCGAGCAGGGAGCCGGCGGCGGCCGTCTGCGCGAAGGCGAGTGCCGCCAGCCACTCGTCGCGCAGACGCAGGTAGCCGCCGAGCAGCGGCAGGAGGATGGCGAACACCAGGCCGGTAGCGAAGGGGGCGGCAAACAGCGGGTCGAAGAGGAGAGAGGTATTCATCGGCTCATCCGAGTTTGACAGTGCGGTCACACACCGCGTCGATGAAGCGCGCGTCGTGGCTGACCACGAGCAGCGCGGCCCCCTGCCCTGCCCGCTGGCGCAAGGCGCCCTCAAGGAACGCGACGCCCTCCGGATCGAGATTGTTGGTCGGCTCGTCGAGCAGGACCACTTCGGCTGGCGCCTGCAGGCAGGCCCACAGGTAGAGGAACTGCAGCAGGCCACCGGACAGGCGGTCGAGGCGCTGCGTGAGGCGCGGTGCCAGCCAGGGGGGCAGACCCTCCTTCGTAGCGCCGGTCAGGGCGAGCAGTTCCTGGCCATTGAACGGTACGCCGTCGATCGCTGGTGGCTGCTGTTGCTGCAAGGAAAGGCGCAAGCCCGGCCGCTTGTCAATACGCCCTGAAAATAGCCGCGCCGAACCGGTCAACGCGGCGAGCAGTGTGGATTTGCCGACGCCGTTCGGACCGACAATGCCGACCACCTCGCCACCAGCCAGTCGCAGCGACACCGGCCCGACCACTGGCCCGGCGTAACCGGCGCTCAACGCGTCGAGTTCGAGCAAGGGCGCGCTCATCCTTGCAGGGCCTTGAGCAGGCGATGCACGGTATCGTCATAGAGAGAGAAGAGATCCTTCGCCTCGGGCGTGCCGCCGATCGTGAACGGCAACGTGACGGCCGGAATCTTCGCGCGCTCGGTGATCCAGCGCGATGGCGCGTCGTACTGGTAGGCCGGGCGGATGACCATCCTGGCTGGTTGCGTGGCCTGCCGCGCGAGGATCTCCGCGAGATAAGCGCTCGATGGCTCGACGCCGGGCTTCGGCTCCAGACTGCCGGTTTCTTTCAGGCCGAGCCAGTTCTCAAGATAGGGAAAGGCCTTGTGCTGGACCAGTACCGGTACGCCCTTGAGTGGCGCGGCGTCCTTCTCCCAGCGTGCGATCGCGGCGCGCAGCTTGTCGGCAAAAATCTTGTAGCCGGTCTGGTAGGCCGCGGCGTTGGCTGGGTCGATCTCGGCCAGCCGTGCGGAGAGTGCCTCGCCGACCTTGAGCAGGTTGCGCGGATCAGTCTGGATATGCGGATTGCCGCCGGCATGCACGTCGCCGTGCGCGCGGTCGAGCACGGCCGGCACATCGAGCAGCGTGACGAAACGCGCCGCTTCGAAATAGCCGGGTTGACCGACCTGAATGCGTGCGTTGCCCGACTCCCGGACAACCACCGGTAGCCAGCCGATTTCCAGCTCGGCGCCGGTCGCCACGACCAACTGCGCGCTGCGCGCCTGGGCGATCAGCGATGGTTTGGCGTCGATGTGGTGCGGGTCCTGCAAACCATGCGTGGCGTTGTAGACCTTCACTTTGTCGCCGCCGATTTCCTGCGTTAGCGCGCCCCATTCGGGGACGGTGGCGAAGACGTTGAGGGCTGCGTGGGCCGGCAGCACGAAGGCAGCCAGCAGCGCGGATAGTGCCATTGCGTATAAGCGTTTCATTTCCGCTCCTTAAAACTTATGGGCACCGTGGGTCCCGAGACTCATGACGTACTGGAGCCAGACCTGATTGTCGGTGGTCTCCGGTCGTGTCTTGTCCTGCGCGAACTGCAAACGTATGCGCGAAAACTCGCTCGGGTTCCAGTCCACCATCAGCGTGTTGCGTTTCGGCGCATAGTTGGCCAGCGACGGAAAATCGGCCGCCGTGAGCGCGCCGCCGAAGCTGGCGTTTCCCGAATCGAGACGGTCGTAGCGATAGCCGACGCGCCACTGCGGCAGAAACTGGTAGACCGCCTGCGCGTAGAAGCCCGACTGTCGGTTGCGATAAGCGCCGCTCAGTGGTGAGCGTGCCGTGTCGTAGGTCAGCGAGCCGTCCTCTGTGCGACTGAAGTATTCGCCCTGCAGCTTCAGGTTCTGGTACTTGGCGTTACCGTTCGGCGCCCATTTCCACAGGGCGTCGGCAATCCAGGTCTGGCTGTTGCCGGAAAAGCTGTTGCTGGTGCCATTCAAAGGATCGTCGTAGGCACGGTCGCTCGGCTGTGCGGCAAGGTAGGAAAGCCCGGCCCGCCAACTGTTCGAAATGCCGACGTCGCCGCCCACATGGGCAAACAGCGAGCCGGACATGAAGCCGTTCTTGTTGCGCGTCGTGTCGGTCGTCGGGAAGCTGCGCGCCCGCGCGGTCTCCGCGCCGACTTCGACGAAGGTCTCGGTCGGCGCCAGCCAGCGCACCTGCACGCCATCCATGCCCAGCGCATCGCCGAAGAAGGCCTGATAGGGCAAGGGCGCGTCGGAAAAATCCCACTCGTGCGGATGCAGTTCGTTCAGATGTCCGACGCCGGACAGGAAGCGCCCGGCCTTGACGTTGAAGCCGTTGCCCAGGCCGAGCGTCTGAATGCTCGCCTCCTCGACACTGAGCGTATTGTCCGGCGCGATGGACAGGCGCAAGTTGCCGCGAAAGAGATGATCGACGTTGGCCGCGATGCCCAGCTCCGATTCGCCCAGGTTAAAGCTGCGTGCAGCCGGCAGCTTTTCGCCGTTCGCCGGGATGAAGCCCTGCAGGCGGCGCAGACCCGGGTCTTGCGAAAGATTGGTGTAATTGCCGGAAAGGATCAGCGAAATTTCCGGGTTGAAGCTGTTTGCCGACGTTTGCCGTTGCCCGGCTTCCTGTGCGACGGCCTGCGCCTGCGCGGCACTGCTCTGGGCGTTGCCAGCGGTCGATTCGGCTTTCGCCAGACGCTCTTCGAGCGCATTGATACGCTGTTCGTAAGCGTCTTTCATCTGCTTCAACTGCGCGCGGATCTCGGCGAGATCCGCGTCACGGGCCGCCTGGGCCGGCAAAGCGAAGGACAGCGCGGTAACGAGCGCCGTGATCACGAGGGTTCGCATGGTGACTCCTGAAAAGAATGCACAAGACCGCCCGGCGGGCGGCACGCTGGCGTTTCAATCAGGCGCTGGGCGGCGCGCGGGCGCGCGCGGGAATGGCAGCCGGCGACGAAGAAGCGTAGGTCGCGCGACATGGCCGGGCATGGCCGGCAACGAGTAAGGGCGGGATCGACGGCGCGGAAACGAGCGGCACGTCGAGGCCCTGCGCGGCGAGACAGAGTGCGCAGACATGACCGGCCGGCGCGCCGGGGTCGAGCCGCAGATGTTCGACGGCATGCGTCAGCACGCCCGTCTGCGCCAGCAGCAGCAGGAGCGCGAAGAGCGCGTAGCGCAGCGACTTCACGCGCTGTACCCCATCGCTTCGGCAGCGCAGAACATGGCGAAGGCTTTCTCGACGACATCGCGCCGCAGGCTGCGCACTATGAACACGAGCCGGCTCTGGTGGTCAGCGTCGGGCCAAGCCGGCAAGGTCGCCGCCGGGTAACGCATGTGCTGCACGCACTGCACGACGCGCGGCGCGGCCTCGCCGTTGACGGCGACCAGCCCTTTGACGCGCAGGATGCGCTCGCCGCACGTGGCGAGCAACACGTCGACGGCTTCGGTGAATTCGGGCCAGGCGAAGGGTTGCGCAAAACGCAGGACAAAAGCGTGCACTTGCGCGTCGTGGCGGAGCGGATCCTGAATGTGGTCAGCAGCCTCATCCGACGACGACGCGCGCACCTTCTCCTCGGCTAGCCAGCGCCCGACGTCGGCGCTCTTCGTCGCCGGGTCGTAGAGGCCGCAGCCTATCACCTGCGCGGCGTCGATGGCACCGTGGAGCACCTCGACCTGCGCCGCGCCGGGATTGGCGTAGGCGAGGCGGCGCGCGATGGCGGCAATCTCGTCCGAACTGGCCAGATCGCATTTGGTAAGCAGCAGGCGGTCGGCCATCGTGACCTGTTTCACCGCCTCGAAATGAAGGGAGAGCTGGTCGGCGGCGTGCGTCACATCGACCGCTGTGACCACGCCGTCGAGGCGGTAACGTTCGGCGATGAAGAAGTCATTGAGCAGCGTGTACAGCACCGGCGCCGGATCGGTCAGGCCGGTGGTTTCGATCAGCACGCGCGAGAAGGCCGGAATCTCGCGCCGCAGGCAACGCATGAAGAGGTCGCGCATGGCGCGCGCTAGATCGCCGCGCACGCGGCAGCACAGGCAGCCCGCATCGAGCAGGACGATGTTGTCATCCACCTTGTCGACCAAATGGTGGTCGACGCCGACGGTCCCGAACTCGTTGATCAGCACCGCCGCATCGGCCAGTTGCGGCCGGTGCAGCAGGTGGTTGAGCAAGGTCGTCTTGCCGGCCCCGAGGAAACCGGTGAGCACGGTGACCGGAATGGCGCGCGCCTGATCTAGTTGAGGCACTGGCGCAGCCCCTGTTCGAATATCTCGCGCGGCAGATCGCGGCCGATGAAGACCAGCATGCTGCCGCGCGTCTCCTCCGCACCCCACGGCGCACCCGAACTGCTGCCCATCAGCTCATGCACGCCCTGCAAGATGACGCGCTTGGGCACGCCGTCGACCGAGAGCACCCCTTTGTAGCGCAGCATGTCGACGCCGTAGAGGCGGACGATGGCGCCGAGGAAATCCTGCAGACGGGTGCCGTCGAAAGCGCGCTCGGCGCGAAAGACGAAGGACGTGATGTGGTCGTCGTGGTGATGTTGGTGGCCGACAGCCAGGAAACCCGGTTCGATGTCGAGGATGGCGTTGAGGTTAAAGCCGCGGATGTCGAGGATTTCGGCGAGCGGCGTCTGCCCGAAATGCACGGCCTGGATCGCCGCGCGCGGATTCATCCGGTTCAAGCGCAGGGAGAGGGTCTCAATCTGCTCGGTGTCGACGAGATCGGTCTTCGACAGCAGCAGGCGGTCGGCGAAACCGACCTGCTCCTGCGCCTGCGTATTGGCGTCGAGCTGGCCCATGGCATGCACTGCGTCGACTACGGTGATGACGGCATCGAGCAGATAGCGCGTCGAAATTGCCTCGTCGATGAAGAAGGTCTGCGCCACCGGTGCCGGATCGGCCAGCCCGGTGGTCTCGATGAGCACGCGATCGAATTGTAGCGTGCCGGCAGCGCGCTTGTCAGCCAGCTCGCCGAGGATGCGGATCAGGTCGCCGCGCACCGTGCAGCAGATGCAGCCGTTGTTCATCTCGACGATCTGATCGTTGCTGGAGAGCAGCAGTTCGTGGTCGATGCCGACTTCGCCGAACTCGTTTTCGATGACGGCGATCTTCTCGCCGTGGCGCTCACTAAGGATGCGGTTGAGCAGTGTCGTTTTGCCGCTACCGAGGAAGCCGGTGAGGATGGTGACCGGGATCGGAGGACCTTTCGGCGCGTTCATCGCTTGACCTCGCCACAGTCGGCGCAGCGGCCGCGCAGATCGATCTCCATGCGCGAAAGCAGAAAGCCCTGCGGCAAGGCCGGCGGCCGGGGTGGTTCGGCGTCGAGACAAAAGACCCGCCCGCAAGCCTCGCAGCAAAAGTGCGCATGCGCCGCGTGCTCGCCGGTGGCGACCGCGGAAAAGCGGAAGACGCCGCGCGCGTCGTTGCTCTTGCACGCTAGCCCGGCCTCGACCAGCCAGTCGAGCACGCGGTACAGCGTCACGCGGTCGAGCGCCAGCGCGCCGAGCGCCGCCTCGACGTCGTGGTGCGTCAGCGCCGCCGGTGCCGCGCGCAACAATTGCAGCACGCGAATGCGCGCCGGTGTGGCGCGCGCACCGGCATGGCGGATCTGCGCCGCGACGGTACTAGCGTCGGCGTCCGGCGCAACGGGAGAGGAAGCAAGGGCGGCAGGGCTCATAGCGGCGAATTAGAGCACAGGCCCATAGCACATGCAACCTTGTTGCAAATAGCCGGCGACGCGCCCGCTGGTTGCTCCCCGCTTGGCGAGCGCGCGCCAAACCCGCGCGGTCATCGCGCTCCCTCGGGTGAAATGGCGACGACTTCGGGCGCGACGACGGCTGATCAGGACTCGGGCGGTTTCACGGCGTCGGAGATCTGCGGCGTCAGGTTGCACTTGAAGCAGCGCGCTGCCTCGGCGCGCGCCGCGTCGTCGCTATAGCCGCTCTCGATTTCGTCCCAGCCGCTACGCGCGGTCGGCGCCAGCATGATTGGAAACGTCTTGCGCCGACGGTTGAATTCCGGGTCGGTGCCCAGATGCGGCGAGGTCTGCCAATCGTCGGGCAGCAATTTCTCCTCGATGTCGCCGTCGCCACCCAGTTGCCGGTCGATGGCTGAGGCGGCCAGACGGCCATGGGCCACTGATTCGATCAGTGTCGAGGGGCCGAGCACGCAGTCGCCACCGGCATAGACGGCGGGGCGGCTGGTCAACAGCGTATCCGCGCGCACGACGATGCGGCCCTTGGCGTCGGTCTGCACGCCGAAACCGGCGAAGTGCTTGGTATGTTGGCCGACGGCGGTGATGACCAGGTCGACGCCTTCGGTGATTTCTTCGCCGGTGTCGACCGGACGGCGCCGACCGGAGGCATCGGGGGCACCCAGTGCCATGCACGCATAGGTAATCGCCAAACGGAAACCCTCGCGGCCCGGCGCGATCCGTTTTGGCGCCAGCTGGTAGCGGATATTCACGCCCTCCTCGAGGCAGCCTGCCAACTCGTGCTCATGCATGGGAATTTCTTCCTGCGTGCGCCGATAGATGATGTCCGCCGCGGCACCGAAACGGCGCGAGGAGCGCGCGTTGTCGGCAGCGACGTTGCCGCCGCCGATCACCGCCACCTTACTGCCGGTGCTGATGCCGCTGTCGGGCGCATTGACCAGGCCCATGGCCACCGCGCGCAGATAGGTGGGACTATCGATCACGCCGTGCAGGTCGTCGCCTGGCACGCCCAGGTCGTCGCCGCCTTGGCAGCCAATGGCGATGAAGACCGCATCAAAGCCCGCGGCGAACAGCACGTCGAGATTTCCGATGTGCTTGCTGAATTCGAACTGGACGCCGAGCAGTTCGACCTCGGCGACCTCGCGGTCCACCACGTCGGTCGGCACGCGATAGGAGGGAATCCCGTAGCGGGCCGTGCCGCCAGCGGCGGGATGGGCGTCGAAGACGGTGACGGCATGGCCTTTCTTGGCCAGGTACCAGGCGGCGGTGAGACCGCCCGGTCCAGCGCCGATGATAGCCGCCTTCTTGCCGGTCGGCGGCAGCTGTTTCGAGTACTGCCGCCAGAGGCCTGTGTCGTTGTCGTCGGCCGTGCGCTTCAGGCCGCGGATCGACAGCGGGTCATCAAGATGGCCGCGCAGACAGGCCGATTCGCACATGGCGAAACAGGCGCGGCCGAGGATGCCGGGAAAAGGCAGCTTCTCGCGCACGACAGCGACGGCTTCGCCATACCTGCCCTCGGCGGCGAGCTGCACGTAGCGCGGCACGTCGATGCCAGCCGGGCAAGCGGCGTGGCAAGGCACCGGCGCGCTTTCGCGCTGCGCCGGATCGAGCGTGCGGTCGGCGAGTGCGCCGGTCGGGCAGACGGCGACACAGCTTCGGCAGAACTTGCAGCCCGAATCGACCAGCGTTTCCGCGATGGTGCCGACGTAAGTACGGGTGCCTTGCGGCGTCTCGACGCTCTTCATTTCCAGGCAGCCGACGCCGCGAATGTCGTTGCAGACGGTGATACAGCGCCGACAGTCTACGCACAGGTTGTAGTTGCGGTCGAACAGCGGCTCGTCCTGGACCACCGGCAGAGCGGCCGACTGGTAGACCGGCGTGTTGTTGCGGATGCCGATGAAGTCGGCGACCTGACGCAATTCGCAGTTCGGAAACTGCTCGCAGCAGCGCGTTTCCGTCGGGTGGTCGTGAGCGCACTCGCTGCGATCGCAGCTTTCACGGACCGCACAGGTCAGGCAGACATGCGGGTGGTTGGCGATGATCTTGGCCAGGGCCGCCTGCCGCGCGATGCGGATCACCGGCAGATCGGTGCGCACCGCCAAGCCCTCCGCGACGTCCTGCTTGCAGGCCAGACTGACGCGCCCCGGTCGCGCCGAGGTTTCCACCGCACACAGATTGCAGCCGCCGACCTCGCCGCGGCGGCAGGCCGGCGGCAGATCCGGGTGGGTGCAGAGGTGCGGCACGTAGACGCCGACAGCGATCAAGGCATTAAGCACCGAGGCGCCGGCCGGCGCCTCGATCTCCCTGCCGTCGATAGTGAGCTTGACCGGCGGGCCGAAGGCATCCATCCCTTGTGTCCGACTGGCATCCCACCAGGTCGTGGCTTGCGGCCCTGAAACCAACTTTGCAGCGTTACTGCAGTCCATCGTCATGTACGGTCACCTAAGAAAATTCGAATCCCAAACGTTTTCTTGGGCCGCTATCTCGCTTGGCGACCAAGAGACAGTCGCTCATTCTATCCCTGCCGACGACACGCGGCGAATCGCCGGCCGCGATCACCTTTTTGGCTCGCGCTATTCCACTCGCCAACGCGAGTCGATTGATCCGCTTGCCAGCCTTGCTTAGGGCAGTCGGCGTGACGAGGACAAACGTCGAATCTGGCCGCCCAAGAGTTTGCGAAAGCGCGGGCTATGCAGGCAAACCCCGCCAATTAGCCCCACGGTAGCACCCAGTGCGGTGTCGAAAAGACGCGCCTGTAGCAGCGCATTCGGCGAGCCCTGTCCAAGCCGGGTCGCCTCGGCGAGAAAGATGGTCAGCGGCGTAATGAAGATCGCCGCCAGCCCGTAGTGGCGGACCACCAGCGTCTCGATCAGGAAAGCCAGCCCCATCATGGCGAGCGAGACGCTCCATTTGTCCAACGGCAGGATCAGCAAGCCCCACGCCAGAAGCAGGCCGATGCCGGTGCCGGCGATACGGTGCACCTGCTTGGTCCACACAGCGCGTAAGGACGCTCCCTGAATGACGGCCAGGCAACTCACCGGCACCCAGTAGGCGCGTTCCAGTTGCAAAGCTTGCGCCAAGGCCAGCGAAATCCCGACGAACAGCCCGATCACGATCGGATCGAAGATGACAAAATCGAAGGTTGCCGGCAGTAACGGCCGAACGGGTTGCGGCGCCTGCCGCCGCAATACGTAGAGACTATAGAAGAAGGCGATCAGACACGCCAGCAAACACCCCATGGTCAGCAGCCCGACAAACAAAGGCACCTGCAAGACTTCGATCGGCGAATAAGCCCCGATCGCGGCGGCCATGATGAAGAACAGGCTACCCGGCGGGCCAATCACATAGAAGCGGCAGACCATCGAGACGAGGATGGCGATGAAGGTCAGCACCGGCACCAGCAATAGCGGCACGAAGTGGCTCAGAACCCCCAGGGCATAGCAGGCGCTCATACCGAAGGCGCACGCCATCAGAGTTACCATGCGGTGCGACAGTGGCGTGGCAGGGGCATAAAGAAACACCATTCCCCCGAGCGACGAAACGAGTCCGTAATCCAGATGATCGAAATACGCGCCGATGAGAAGCGGCAGGCCCGAGGCCAGCGCCGCACAGAACGGCATCTGCCAGTGCCGGTCACTGGTGTTGACCGTCGCCAGGTGAAGCATTTCTCTGCGCAGCAGCGCCTGGAATCTCTCCCATCCTCGCCAGTCCATTTATTGATCTGCCTATTGCATACAAAATCGTGGGCGACGCCTCACGGCATTCAGCCGGTGCGGCGCGAGATAGCTCAGGCGACCGACTGAGCCAGCAAGGCCAGCTTTTCTTGGGCGCCAGAAAGTGCGGCGGCCTTGGCATCCTCTCCCATATTGAGACCTTCGGCGTAGACAAACTCCACCTCCGAGATGCCGATGAAGTTCAGGAAGTTGCGTACGAACGCGGTTTGGCTGTCCTTCACGGTGCCCGCGTAAAGGCCACCCCGGGTCGCAAAAACGTAGGCTTTTTTCCCCTCGAGCAGGCCGATCGGCCCTTTTTCGGTATAGCGAAAAGTAACGCCAGCCCGGGCAATATGGTCTAAGTAGGCTTTCAAGGTCGACGGAATGCCGAAGTTGTACATGGGGAGTCCGAGCACCAGCACCTGCGCGTTCTTCAATTCGGCAATCAGTGCATCGGAGAAGTCGACGACGGCCTGCTGCGCTTTGCTGCGTTCCCCGGGCTTCGCCAGAAAGGACAGAAAACGCTCAGCATCGAGATGGGGAATGGGATCGCTGGCCAAGTCGCGGGCCACAACCCGACCACCGGGATGCTTGACCTGCCAGGCGGCAACAAAGCGATCGGCCAACTGACTAGATTGACCCTGGTGGGAAAACAGACTGGTGTTGAGTTTCAGCAAGACGCTCATGATGCTTATGTCCTTGTCTTTATGAACGGTAAGAGAGCAGGCACTGCCAGCGAAGGCGAGTTCTTTGTTCGACGCGCCAGCGAATTGCCGTCGCATCTTCTTGTTCGGCGAAAGCTCGCCACGTTCACGGAGCCACGTCGGGAGTTGCCTGCAGGGCATCGTCCCAGACGCGTCGCGGCAGGTGATTCTTCAGCAGGTGTAAAGCACGCTCGGCCACTTCCTGGTCGATGCCATGGCTCAGGAACGGGATGATTTCGGCCGTGACATCTACACCCAGGCTACGCAGTCTACGGGCCGCCTGCACGGTGTGCTCGCAGCTGATCACTTGATCTGCCTTGCCGTGAATCAGGTGGACGGTAGTCTTGTTGTGCATCACTTCCGGCAAGCGGGCAAAGCGGCCGGACAAGCCGACGACGCGGCTGGCCAGATCCGACGTGCTGGCGACGCCTTCGAGCAGCATGATGGCGCCCTGGGAAAACCCGACGAGGGTGGTCTGGGCGGCACCAGTGCCGGTGACGCCTTGCCAATGACGGACGCGCTGCCGGAAGGATTCCATCACGGCGGCAACACGCGCCGCGCGATTCTCTTCGGTAATGCCGAGGACGGAGAACCACTGGTAACCGCTGCCAAAATCCGAAGCAAAGGGGGAAGCGACGGCGACGATGGCGGCCTGCGGAAAACCTTCCGCGAAGAATGCGCCCAACGGGGCCATATCCCGGGGCTGCGCGCCGACACCGTGAAAAAGCAAGATCAGCTGCCGGGCCTGAGCCGGTTGTTGCAAGGCAATATCTGAAAGGGAGATGGTTTCCATAGGGAACGCTCCTGGGGGGTGAGCAGCGCGACCACCGATCGGCAGAATTCGCCGCTGGGTGGCCGCGCCAGGACGGCAACTTACTCTTTGACCGCTTCGACTGCGATGTCGATGGTCACCTCATCGCCCACGTAAGGCGCGTATTTGCCGGCATTAAACTCGGTGCGGCTGATCTTGGTGCTGGCATTGGCACCGATCGCGTCCTTCTTCAGAATCGGGTGCGGCATCAACTGGAAGGAACTGACGTTCAGGGTGACGGGCTTCGAGACGCCCTTGATGGTCAGATTACCTTCCGCCGCAACAGGCTTGTCGCCTTCAAAACGGATCTTGGTAGATTTGAAGGTGGCGGTCGGGTACTTCTCGGTGTCGAAGAAGTCCTCGCCCTGGATGTGGCCGTTGAACACGCCGTAGCCGGTATCAACTGAGGTCATGTCGATCACCACGTCGATGGAGCCGGTCTTGGCAGCCTTGTCGAGTACGATCTTGCCACTCGTTTTATTGAACCGGCTGATCTGTGTGGAGTAGCCGAAGTGGCTGTAGGAGAAGCGGGGGAAGCTGTGCGTGCCATCGAGGATGAAGGTTTCTGGGGCGGCCAGGACCGCGCCGCTCAGGGTGGCGATGGCTACGGCAGCAAGCGTGAGACGGGTCAGTTTGTTCATGAGGTAACTCCTGTTTTGGGTGAGATGAAAAGTGGGTGAAGCGGGTCTATTTCCCAGCGGCGGCCAGGAGGTGGAACTTGATCGATACTTCGTTGGCTACCGTGGCGAAATCAGCCCACGGGCCTTCGCCTATCGCAAAATCGGCGCGCCTGATGACGAAGGCGCCGTCAAAGCTGGCGTTGCTCCCCTGAATAGTGACCGTGGTGGGCACACTCACGGGCTGCGTCCGCCCCTTGATGGTCAGTTGCCCGGTCACTTCGTAGCGGTTGCCACCGAGCGGCTTGACGCCACTCGATGCGAAATGCGCGATCGGGAAGACCTTGGTGTTGAACCACTGCTTGCCGCCCACTTCCTGGTCCGCCTCGCTGGAACCGGTGTCGATGCTGGACAGATCGACGTCGATACTCGCTTTGGCGCTGGCAGGTTTGCTCGGGTCGAAGCTCAATTGCGTCGCGAACTTCCGGAACTTGCCGTCCATCGCCACGCCCATCTGCTTGTAAGCGAAGCCGGTGGTGCTCTTGTCGGCTTGCACCTGTTTGTATTCGGCGGCGCAGACGGCGAGCGGAAGCGCACTGAGCAGCAGCAGGCTGAGCGTGGAAGATTTCATGCGTATTTCTCCTTGAAGAGGACGAACGACAGGGGCGTTCTTAGCGTGGCGAAAATGCGTAGGCATCCATGGCGATGACGTAATCGTCGATGCCGGCGTGAATGCGTCGGACCAGCGCCTTGTCGCTGGCGGCCCCGAGGGCGACATAGAGCGGCAGCAAGTGCTCGTCGCTCGGATGAGCCTGCAGCGCACCGGGCGCCTGCCGTCGATAATCGAGCAGCGCCGTAATATCGCCGGCGGCGAGGTGGGCGGCCATCCAGTCGGCGAACTCTCGGACATAGGCCGGGGTCTGGCCGCCATTGCGAACGGCCAACTGGTAGTCGCGCAGGCTGTGCGTGATGCTGCCGGAAGCGATCACCAGGAAGCCGCGGGCAGCAAGCGGCGCCAGGGCCTGACCGAGACGATAGGCGGCTAGCGGCCCACCGTGACTCTGTATGGAGAGCGGAATCACCGGCACGTCGGCATCGGGAAACATCAGGCGCAGCGGCACCCAGGCGCCATGATCGAGGCCGCGCCCGGCATCTTCCTCGACGGCGAGGCCGACCGCCCGGATCGCTGTAACGACTTCGCGGGCGGCCTCGCGGCAACCCGTGGCCGGGTAGCGCAGGGTGTACAGCGCCTCCGGGAACCCCCAGAAATCATGGATCGTTTCCGGCCGCTCGGAGAAACCGACCGTCGGGACAGCCGTATCCCAGTGCGCGCTGACGATGATGATGGCGCGTGGCTGCGGCAAGCCACGCGCCAACGTCGCGATCGCCGCCCCGGCCGCGCCCGGGCGCAGCGCAAAGGTCGGCGCACCGTGGGGAACGAAAAGCGCGGGTTGGTTCGGGGTCATTGATGTCACTCCAGAAGAGACGAGCGAACTTTAGCTCCCTCTTTTGCGCTGAAATAGCAGACAATCTGCAAATACTTGTTGCTGGATGGACAACAATGGACAGACTTGATGCAATGCACCTCTTCGTTCGCGTGACCGAACTGGGCAGCTTTTCAGCGGTCGCGCTGCAACTGAACGTCGCACGCTCGGTAGTGACGCGGCAAATCGCGGCACTGGAAGTCCACCTCGGCGTCAAGCTGATGGTGCGCAGCACCCGCCGACTGGCGCTAACATCGGCCGGCACCGCCTATCTCGAGAAGTGCCGGGTCATCCTGAACCTCGTCGAATCGGCGGAAGCTGATGTCGCGGCGGAACGCCTGACGCCGCGCGGCAATATTCGCGTCAGCCTGCCGCTGAGCTTTGGCCTAAAGCGCCTGGCGCCCTTGCTGCTCGATTTTGCGGAGCGCTACCCCGAAGTCAGCCTAGTCATGGATTACGCCGACCGGCTGGTGAACCTGATCGAAGAGGGTATCGACTTTTCCGTGCGCATTACGCGGCGCTTGGAAGCCGGCGACGTGGCGCGCAAGATCGGCACCGGCCGGATGCTCGTCGTCGCGTCACCTGAATACCTGGGCCGGCACGGGCGGCCACGGCATCCTGCCGAGCTGATTCACCATGAGTGCCTCGGTTATACGGCGGCAGGCAATCCGCAAAGCTGGTCGTTCATGATCGGAGGGCAACTGGAGAGCTTTCCGATGCGCGGCCGCATCAACGCCAACAATGGCGATGTGCTGATGGAAGCGGCGGCGCAAGGACTCGGCATCACCTGTCAGCCGGATTTCATTGCTGAGGGTTTTCTCGCCGCCGGCCGCGTCGAGCAAATCCTCATCGACTTTTCCATTCCCGAACTCGGCATCTACGCCATGTTGCCGAGCAACCGGCAAGTGCCGCACCGGGTGCGCGTGTTGATGGATTACCTTGCGGAGGAATTGGCGCCGCGGGTGTAGGGGGTTCGGGCCAGCGCCGGAAACGCAATAGCCACGGCCCAAACCGGCGGCGCCTTGCACTGAAGAGCGCGGACCGACAGAATCAATCCACTTGGCAGAGCAGACCCTTGAGGTACTCGCCCTCGGCGAAATGCAACGCTGCCGGATGGTCCGGCGCGGCAGCCAGACGGCGCAGGATGCGCGCGTCGCGTCCGGCGTCGACCGCCGCGTCGGCGACGATCTGCTGGAACAGCTCGGTGCCGATGCCGCCCGAACACGAGTAGGTCATCAATAGGCCGCCCGGATTGAGCAGGCGAAAGCCGAGCACGTTGATGTCCTTGTAGGCACGCGCCGCGCTGTCGGCGTGCGCGGCGGAGGGCGCGAATTTCGGCGGGTCGAGGATGATCAGATCGAAGCGTTGCCCATCATTCTTCATGGCGCGCAACGCATTGAAAACGTCGGCTTCACGCCACTGCGCCCGGCTCGCGTCGAGCTGCGGATTGAGCGCCAGATTCTCGCCAGCAGTGACCAGCGCCGGCCCCGACGAGTCGATCGAGAGTACGCTCGCCGCACCGCCGGCGAGCGCCTGCAGCGAGAAGCCGCCAGTGTAGCAGAAGCAGTTGAGCACGGCGCGGCCGGCTGCCAGCCCGCGCGTCAACAGGCGGTTGTCGCGCTGATCCAGGTAAAAGCCAGTCTTGTGGCCGGCGACGATATCGACCTTCATGCGCACGCCGTTCTCGAAGATGGAGAGCGGCTCCGTCGGCGCTTCGCCGAGCAGCCAGCCGGTGGTCGGCTCCAGCCCTTCGAGCCGACGCACATTGACGTCGGAGCGTTCGTAAATGCGCGGACAGCCGGTAGCCTTGTGCAGCGCGCCGACGATCGCCTTGCGCCATTTATCGGCGCCGACCGCCGTCAACTGCACGACGATGGTGTCGCCGTAGCGATCGGCGACGACACCAGGCAGGCCGTCCGATTCGCCGTGGATAAGGCGCAGGCCGGTCTGCTCGCGCAGCTCGGGCAGCGCCGATCGGCATTCGACGGCGGCCGCCACGCGGCGCTTGAAAAAGGCGTCGTCAATCACCTCGTCCGGGTCGAAGCTCCACACCCGGGCGCGAATCTTGGATTCCGGGCTGAACGCGGCGCGCGCCAGCGGCCGACCGTTGGCGGCGACAACATCGACCGTGTCGCCCGGCCGCGCCCGGCCACTGAGTCGATCGACCTGACCGGCGAAAATCCACGGATGCCGGCGGGACAGCGAACGGTCCTTGCCGGGCAGGAGTACAAGTTGGGTCATCGGATGCTTTCGGTGCCCGGCGCAGCGGTCGGGCGGGAATAGAATGGAGACTTTTCGACCATTGTATTACACGTACCCTTGGACCCCTTGCCCATGCTGACCATCATCCCAACCGACTTCGCCTTACCCGTGCACCGCGCCGCCTTCCTGCACCTGCTCGATCACTACGCGCACGACCCGATGGGCGGCGGCGTCGGACTCTCCGAATTTGCCAAGGAGCACCTCGTCGACGGGCTCGCGGCCCGCGCCAATTTTGCTTCCCGGCTGGCCTTCGACGGCAACAGCCCGGTCGGCCTGATCAATTGCTTCGAGGGCTATTCGACCTTCGCCGCCCGGCCGCTACTCAACATCCACGACATCGTCGTGCATGCCGACTTTCGCGGCAGGGGCGTCGGCCGCGCCCTACTCGCCGCCGCCGAAGAACTGGCGCGCGAACGCGGCTGCTGCAAGCTGACGCTCGAGGTCCTCGAAGGCAACCGCGTCGCCCGCGCCGCCTATCAGGCCTGCGGCTTTGGCGGCTACGAACTGACGCCGGAAACCGGCCAAGCGCTGTTTCTCGAAAAGAAGCTTTGAGAATCCCGGCCAGACCTTCGTCCGCCGCCGGAAATGCGCTTGTGACCTGGCCGGCCTGCCCGTTTCGACGTGGGAGAAAGAGGTCAGCGAAATCGCCCCACAAGCCGTCCGCTATCGGGAACAAAGCGCAGCAACAGCGACAGCAGGGCGATGCCAAGAGGCAGCCAATCCATGTCGGTAGCGACTAGCCGATCGCGCCCGTAGCGCGGGTCGCTCAGCGCTCTGGTGATCGAGTCGAAGTCCTGCAAACGGACAAACGCCAGACCGGTCTGGCGCGCTAAGGCGCGCAGGTAAGGTTCGCGCAGACTGGAAAGATACTCGGGAGCCACGCCGGCCTGATCACCTTCGAGCTGGATCACGTCCTCGATATGCCAATAACCCAGTGGTTTTCCCTCGTTATCGGTCTTCGGGATGGGACGTGGAATATCGCCGCCCACGCCCACAATCCAGCCGTTAACCTCGCCAGTCTTCAAGTCATCGAACAGGGGATTTTGTTCCGTACCCAGAGGCGGCGCCTCGTGTCCATCGCTGAGGAAGAGAAGATTGGGGCGGGTCTCGACTTCCTTCGCGGCGCGCATGGCCCAAAACACCCCTTTGGCGATCTGGCTGGCGTTGCCCCAGCGCATCCTTCCATCGATATTATTGAGCGAGGCGAGTAGGTCGCCGTAGTTGCCGCAAACTTCGATCGGTGCGAGCAGGAGCAGCGTGCGATATTCGGCAAAGACCGCGAAGCCGATCCGAGAGCCGCAGGGTAGGCGGTGCAGGGCATCGGCGACGGCAGCCTTGGCGTAGACCAGGCGACTGACCGGAGTGCCTTGCAATTCGTAATCTTCCACATTCATGCTTTGCGTGATGTCGAAGACAATGAGGTTGTCGTTGGTGCGACGGGGCAGGTCGACGGGCGGCATCAGCCAGGCCAGCAGCATCAAGACAAAGGCGAGGAAAATTGGCCAAGTGTCACGATCGGCCAGGCGCCCGACGAGACTCATGGCAGCACCAGTCGGCGTCCCTGCATGGTGCTGATGGCGCGCTCCTTGGGCACCATGGGATCTTCGTTCTCCACCGCGACATCATCGTATTCCGGCGCGAGGCGCAAAGCCTGTTCCAGGTTGTAGCGCGTATTCCAGTGTTCGCTATTGCTGCGCAACAGGGCGCGATAGCTTTGCTTGGCGAGTTCGATCAGCGGCATGTAGCGGACGGCTTCTGCCGCACCGTCCTTGAGCGCTTCGCGCAGATAAAGATTGCCCAGGTTGTAGAGCGCCGCTTGCTCAATGTCGCCCCGCTCGTTCTGGGCCAGTGCCTTGTAGGCTTTGATTGCTGCATCGGAAACGCCATTCCGGGAAAGTGTGAGCGCGCGCGCCAACTGGCTTTCGGGTGACGCCTGTTCGTCCATCGGCGCGTTGCTTTCGCCGGCGATCGCGATGGCGGCATTGAGTTGGCGGGCGTGCTGCCAATGCCAGGCGTAGTTGCCGGCCAGGGTACCGCTGGTCAGCGTGAGGATCGCGAACACGAAATGCACGGGGCGTCGTTTCATTGCCAACTCCGGAGCGAGAAGTAGCGGTAAAGCAGCAGCAGAAGGCAACAAAAACAGCTAAGGGCGATGCAATAAGGCGAGTAGTCCTGGCGTGGGACGCGTTCAAGGTAGTCGAGCGGCAGATTTTGTTGTTGCCCGACGTCGGCAATGGCCCGGCTCAGGTCTTCGGGCATTTCGGATTGATATACGTGGTAGGGCGTTGCCAACGTCTGGAAGAAATGATGCAAGGCGATTTCCGCCATGCCCTCGTCCGTCGACTTGTCCAGCTCCGGACCATTGATGGACCTGAGATAGATCCAGTACAAGGCGATGCGGTTGCGACTCAGGCCGCGTTGAATGCGCTGCCTGGTCGACGCGTCTAGTTGGGCGCCACCATCCGAGACCAGAACGATGATGCGGCTGCCGGAGTAGACGCGCTGGTCGAATTCGCCGATGGCGGCGATCAAGGCGCGGCCCACATCGGTGTCGCTCAGTCCGCGCCCCACGGCACCTGCGGCGATCGCTGCCTGAATGACTTCGCCGTGCTGGGTGAACGGGACGACGGAGATTGGGTTGGCGCTGAAGAAGGTCAACGCGAAACGGTCATGCGGGCGCTGCTCGATGAATTTGCTCAACACGTCACGGGCCACCTTGATCTTCTGCGGGCCACGCGACCGCGCCTGCTGATAGACGATAACCGGGTCGATGCTGCGCCAGTCGGTGGGCAACATGCGATCGTCCATGCTGCGACTGCGATCCATCAGCAACAGGATTTCAGCGCCCTGGCCGGTGCGATTGACTTGTATTTCCGGTCTCCCCGGCCCGGCCAAGGCCACGATGAGCGAGAGCAAGGAGAGGACGCCAGCAACACGCCAGAGGCCGGCCGCGACTTGCCCCAGACGATCTGGCGGCAACCACGCCAGTGAAGAAAAACCAAGCTGCTCGCGTTGCCGTGACAGCAGCGGTAAACCGGCCAATGGCAGAAGCCAGAGCAGCCAGGGGTGAAGAAGATCCAGGTCGCCAATCATCGCTCCTGGCCTTTTTCGAGGCGACGCAGCCGCTTGCAAAGCTCGCGCAAGGCGATCGGTTCGGCCACTGTCCCACTGGAAAAGAAGAAGGCTTCCGATTGCGCGAAAAACGCTTCGATCTGCGGGCGCAGGGCGCTGAAGTGGGGCGCCGCTTGAAACAGCTGGTCCAGCGATGCGCTTTGCACCATCCGGCCAGCGCTGCGGTCGAAGGCCCGGTGGAGTGCCAGCCAGACGGCGCGGTCGTTGTCTGGCAAACCGCGCAGTTGCCGCCAGGCCAAGGAAAAGGGCTGGCGCGCGACGGCCCGTCGATTGCGCCAAAGCAGCCAGACGAGCCAGCTCACCATGCTTACGATCAAGGCGGTAAGCGACAATTGCAGGCGCTGCTCGAGGGGGCCGGTGGGAATCAGCGGAGCGGGCTGGTCAGGGCGCAGGGTTTGCAGCGAGGGAGCCTCGGGCGGCGTCAGGGCAGCGACCTGGATAGCCCAGGGCGGAACGCTCAAAACGACGTCGCGGCTTCCGCTAGCTGGACTGGTCCCGCGGAGAGCCCACCCAGGAATCTGAATGGTACTCAGAAGCGGGGCGGCATTGATGATTTGATAGTCGACGGCCAGCCAAGTGCGCCCGGCCGAGTCGGTTTCGACGCGTGAGGAAAGCCGCTCGATCCAGACGCCAAGACGCTCCCGCTGGGGCAAAGCGGTCGCTTGAAACGCGCCGCCTTGCTGCTCGAGGAGTACACGCTGTTGCAAGCGATCCCCCAGAAAATAGCCGAAGGCACGCGGCTGTTCGACCACGGCAGCAGGCGTCGGTGCTGCGTGCACGGTGGCGAACAGGACAGCGAGCGTGCCGCCAGCGAGGAAAAGCCTGCGCCGCCGCCCTGCTGCCAAATGGGCAAGCCGTGTGTTCTGTACCTTTTTGGGTGCCGGAGTCATGCCGCAACCTCAAAGAAATACTGCGACAGGGCTTCGCCATAGAAGGCGCCGCAAACGTAAAAGGGATGCATATCCCGCTCGGCGAAAAACTGATCGAGCTCTAGGCGACGCTGCGCCACCCCGTCGCGCCATTGCTGGCGTAGCCGGGGGCGTAGCCAAAGGCTGCGCGTTCGCCCCGATTCCATGTCCCGCAAGGGCGCAATGGCGTTCGGCGCGGGCGGCTCGATCTCGGCCGCATCCCAGACCACCATCGGCACCACACAGGCATGAGCCATCAAGTCCAGGATCGGGGCGAGCTGATCCAGCGGCCAGTGAAAATCGGAGACCAGAAACACTAGACCCGGGCGTCCGGCCAGGTGCAAGGCGGCATCGCCCAGCCCAGCGTAGCCCGCGCCACTGCCTAGGCGACCTGGCCATTGCCGCAACTGGGCGGCCATCACGCTGCCCACGCCGCGACTCAGCAGGGCCGGCATGAATAGCTCGGGCCTTTCTTCGTTGTCAAAGGCCTGCAGCCCCAGGGAATCGCCGACGCGAAAGGCGCTCTGCCCCAGCGCTTCGACGAAATCGGCAACGACGTCGAGCTTGCGTTTCGGCACCCCGAAAGTCATTGAGGTCGATACGTCCACCAGCACATGGATAGGAATGGCGACGCGCTGACGATTGACGCGCACCAGCCAGTCATCGCCGGGCTGACGCAGACTGGCGCGCAGGTCCAGGCGACGCGGATCGGGCCGCGCGTAAAGGCTCATATGGGAAACAAATTCCTGTCCAGTGCCCAGACTAGAGCCCCGATGCGAACCGGGACGCCAGCCAAGCACGCGGCGCGGCAGGCGATAGTGGAATTCCTCGGTCATGATCGCCAGTCTGCCTAGCGCGGCGTCGGCACTTTGCCCAGAATCTGCGCCACCAGTTCATCGGCAATCTGGGCACGGCGCAGCTCATACACCGGGGTAAAGAAGATCCGGTGGCCGAGAACGGCCGGGGCCACCGCCTGAATGTCGTCGGGCAGCAGGTGCGTGCGTCCGGCCAGCCAGGCCACGACGCGAGCGGCCCGGGTCAGGGACATAACGCCGCGCGGGCTGGCGCCGGCGAGGATCAGCTTGTTCATGTCGACGCCGCCGAGCTGGACCCCAAAGTTTTTCGGTGTTTGTGTCGCCTCCCACAGATCGAGGACATAACGTTCCAGCGCCTCGCTGGCACTGACGCTACGCTGGATCGCCGCGCCCATGTGATTGAGCTCCTGCCAGGGCAGAACACCGGGCGCAACTTGCCGCAGCAGTTCATCGACGTCATGAAAGTCGGGGTTGAAGACCAGCGCGCGGCGCACTGCAAGGTCGCTCGGCGTCGGCATCCGCAGCTCGAACATGAAACGGTCGCGAGCCGCCGAGGCGAGTTCGAAGGTCTCCTCCTTTTCCACCCGGTTGCGGTCGGCAAAGACCGTCATGTGCGGGAAGCAGTATTCGCGATTGAACGCCGAGACGGTGCGTTCGGCCATGGCGCGCAACAGCAGGGATTGCACCTGAGGACGAGCGCGGTTAATCTCGTTGAAGAAGAAGGTAACCAGGCGCTCACCATGGCGCAGCAGCGGACCGGGGTCGATGCGCGGCTTGCCCAGTTCGTCCACATAGGTGTTATAAATCAGGTCGCCGGGCATCAGATCCACCGTTCCCTCGACACGCTCGAAATCCCCGCCGACGGCGCGGGAAAAGGCGCGCAGGATGGTCGTCTTGCCGACCCCGACGTCACCTTCGAGCAACACGTGACCGCGGGCGAACAGCGCGACGTTGATCAGGCGCACCGTTGCGTGCTGGCCAATGATGGCCTTGTTGACCTCTTCTTCCACGCGCAGGGCGCAGGCTCTCCAGTCCTGCAACTTTTCTTCCTTGATCATCGAGTTCTCTCTGTGGGGTGACTGGAACTGTGGCCAAGCGGATGCTAGCGGCAATGCACGCACAAGCCATGCCGGGAGAGTTTCGGCGGAAACAGCCCGGTTTCCTTCGTTTTGGGGCGGCGCCGCACGTTGATGCGGCACACGACTCTGTCACGGCCCGGTGACAGAGTGTTCCGGAAACGATCCGCCGCGGACGCTGGTCCTAAGCGCGTGGCCGGAACGTTGAGCGCAAGACGATGACCGACCCCTTGCCGAATCCGTAGCTGGTGGTGGTGATGCTGGCGAGCAGATATATCTGGAAAAGCTGCGCAACCAAACCTGCCGGTGGTGCCGGGCTATCCAGTATCGGGAAGACGGCCATCAGGAGAAACAGGCTGGAATTGGTGAACGCACCGATGACCATGGCCCAGCGGACGTGCCATGGCAAGGGCACCTTGGCGGCATAGAAGCCGAAAATCAGTGAACTCATCAGCAGAAAATCGACATGCGCCTGGAGCAGGCGCGTGAATTTTCCTGAAAACATCACCTTTAGCGGGGGTAGGCCGAAATTTAGGCCCACCATGCACCACGCCAGCACCAACGCCATCAGCAACCAAAGGGTAGCCCCCCGAATCAATACGATATTTCCGGCATGGCTTGCATCTTGCTGCATGATCTACCTCCGCTAGGCGACGGCTAGGGCAGCCCCTAGACCGTTTGCAGTATGCAGGCTCGCCTGGTTACCGACATGCCTGCCACGGAGCGAGTACTTGATTGAAACGGCGGTTTTGCCGTTTTCATTCTAAGGCCGCCGCAGCTGACGCGGCAGTTGGAGAAATTGACCGATGGATCCTCGAGTCGCCACTTCTGAGAACATGCCGAAGATATCCTCTGGAGCCGGCACCATCCGCTTGTCGACCGCCGAGGTTCCGTCGCGTGAACGGTGCGCCTGGCTACACGAGGCGATTGGCCGGGAGTACGCCAATGTCGAGATCACGCCGCCATCCGATGGCAGCCTGTTCAACGAGATGACGATTCTTCCGTGGGGAAGTCTTCGCCTCTCCGGGATTCGATCGAGTGCCATCACCATCGAGCGCTTGTCACGGGAGCCCTACTGGATCAGCCAGGATGCCTACTTCGTCGTCATCCCGCTCGCCGGCGACTATCGGCTGGAACAGAGCGGACGGGAAGTTTTTCTCCGACCCGGCGACATGGCAATCTATGACGCGACGCGGCCGCACCGCATCCACTGTCCCGGCAACTTCTCGAAACTGATCGTCGCCGTTCCGCGGGCCATGCTGCGCGACAGGCTGGCCGGGGTCGAGCAGTGCACCGCGCGGCGCATCGCTGGCGACGCGGGCATTGGTGCGGTGGCGACCGGCTTTATCCGTTCTGCCGCCAGCCAGGCCGGGACCATGGATGCCGGCGTGTTTGCCGGCCTGTCGGAACACTCTCTCGACCTGCTGACTGTCGCGCTGGCATCGGTGCGTCCCCAGAACTTCAATCTATCCCGGAGTCGCTCGGCATCGCTCGACCGGGTCAAGGCCTTCGTCGAGCGACATCTCGCCGACGCCGCCATGGATACCGACATGGTCGCCGCAGAGGTGGGCTTGTCGCCGCGCTACATCAACGATCTGTTCAGCGCTGAAGGCACTTCGCTGATGCGCCACATCTGGAAGCGCCGGCTCGAGAACTGCCGACGGGAGATGTTGGACCCCCTTCGCGCCGGCCATCGCATCTCGGAGATCGCGTGGCGATGGGGCTTCAACGACCTGTCGCACTTTAGTCGCGCGTTCCGGCAGAGGTACGAGTGCTCGCCCCGTGAGCTGAGAGGGGGCAGCAAATTCTGACAGGGCGACGTCTAACGGCGCGCGCGGTGTTCGAGTCTATTTGCGTTTAGCGCGCGGATGCGCCTGGTCGTAAACCTGCGCCAGGTGCTGGAAATCGAGATGGGTATAGACCTGCGTCGAGGCGATGCTGGCGTGGCCGAGCATCTCCTGCACGGCGCGCAGATCGCCCGACGCTTGCAGCAGGTGCGAGGCGAACGAGTGGCGCAGCATGTGCGGATGCACGCCGGTCGGCAGACCTTGCCGCAACGCGCGCCGCTGCAGGCGCAGCTCGATCATGCGCACGCCAAGACGGCCGCCACGCTGGCTGACGAAGAGTGCCGTCGCATCGCCTGCCGCCAACTCGACACGGCGCTGCGCCCATGCCGCCACCGCCGCACGCGCCTGTCTCCCGACCGGCACCAGGCGAAGTTTGCTGCGCTTGCCGAGGACGCGCACCTCGCCGGCCACAATATCGGTCAGACACGAGACATCGAGCGCCGCCAATTCGGAGAGGCGCAGCCCGGACGAATAGAAGAGCTCAAACATCGCCTGATCGCGCAACTCCAGCGGCGCCACCAGCCCGGCGCCACTGACTTCGAGCAAGCGATTCGCCTCGTCGGGCGAGAGCACTTGTGGCAAGGCCTTCGCGGCTTTTGGCGCGCGCACACCATCGACCGGATTTTGCGTCACCGCGCCACGCAGGCCGAGCCAGCGGTAGAAGCCGCGCCACGCGGACAAGGTACGCGCCAGCGACCGGCCGCCCAGCCCGCGCGCGTGTAATTGCCCGACAAAACGGCGGATGTGATGGATCTGGACGGCGTCGAGCGCAATCTCGACGGCACGGCTTAATTCGCACAGAACCTTCAGATCGCGCCGGTAGTTGCTAACCGTATGCGGCGACAGGCGCCGTTGCTGCGCGAGCTCATCGAGGTAAGCGCCGACGGACTCACGCTCGGTCATCGGCGTCGTGTCAGCGCAGGACGCGGGCGAGCGCCGCCGAGGCCATTTCGCCCAGGCGTTCGAGATAGAGCGTACCCATGCCGGCGTAGAAGCGCTGTGCGTCCTCGCTGCCGAGGGCGATCATGCCGATCGTCCCTCCGCCGTTGCGCATGGCGATCAGCGCCTGCGAGCGCACGTGCTGCGACGCTTCGCCAAACCACGACGAAGTCTCGAAGCCCGAGGTCGAACCGCAGTAGGGCTGGCTAAGTGTTTCCGCGAAAACCTGCAGCTCTTCGCTGACAGCGGCGAATTCCGGCAGTTCTTCGGCCTCCGAAGGCAGATCCCACAGGCGCAGCGCGACGTGCGGCACGGCGAAGTCGTCGCGCAGGTGGAAGTTCAGCGTGTGTAGTACCGACTGGAAAGTCGCGGCGGCGATCATGGCCACGCCGAGGCGGTGCATCTTCTCGCTGATCGTGTCGTTTTCCTCGCCGAACTGCAGCAGTTCGGCGAGTTTGGCTTCGAGCTGCTTGTTCTTGTCGCGCAGCGTCAGCATCTGCCGCTCGGTGATCGAAATGGTCCGCCCGCCGTGCGGATGCGGAATGACCACCTTCGACATCAGGTCGGCATGCTCCTCGAAAAACTGTGGATTGTTCAGTAGGTAGTGCGCGACTTCTTCGGACTTCATAACTCGATTTCTCCGTTGAATACGGTAACAGCAGGGCCAGTCATCAGGACCGGTGTGCCGGCACCGTTCCAGGCAATAGTCAGTTCGCCGCCGCGCGTCGCGACGCGCACCGGCGAGTCGAGCAGGCCGCGCACAATGCCAGTGACCACGGCAGCGCAAGCGCCGGTGCCGCAGGCCAGCGTTTCGCCGGCGCCGCGTTCATAAACGCGCAGACGAATGGCGTGCCGCTCCTCGACCTCCATGAAGCCGGCGTTGACGCGCTGCGGGAAGCGCGGGTGCGACTCGATCAGCGGCCCCTGCGCCGCAACCGGCGCGACATCGACGTTGGCCACTACCTGCACGGCGTGCGGATTGCCCATCGAGACGGCGGTGATCGCGACGGCGTCGTCGCCGACCATCAGGAACTGTACGAGATCGTCGCTCGTGCTGACAAAGGGAATCAGCGCTGGCGTGAACCCTGGCACGCCCATATCGACGGTAATGTCGCCGTCGTCTTCGAGGCGCGGGACGATGATGCCTTTCATCGTCTCGACGCGAATCTCACGTTTTTCGGTCAGACCCTCGTCGTGCACGAAGCGCACGAAACAGCGCGCGCCGTTGCCGCACTGCTCGACCTCGCCGCCATCGGCGTTGAAAATGCGATAGCGGAAGTCAACGTCAGGGCGGCCGGCTGGCTCGACCAACAGGATCTGGTCACAGCCGACGCCGAAGTGGCGGTCGCCGAGCACCCGCAGTTGCTCGCGCGTCAGCGCGAGCGCCTGGCGCACGCCATCAAGAACGACAAAATCGTTGCCGAGCCCGTGCATTTTTGAAAATTTCAGTTTCATCGCGGAAAATCCTTCGATTGTCTTCGCTCAGGCCCGGAGGGTCGGCGAAATCAATGGTTTCGCCATTATAAAGTCGTCCATCACGAAACCCTGGCCAATATCGACCCGTACCGCAGCACGCTGGGCAAAGCCAAGCGTGCGGTAAGCGGTGAGAGCCTGCTCGTTCCTCTTGTTCACCGCCAGGATCAGCGTGTCGCAGCCCTGCGCTACGGCGCGCGCGCAGACATGCTCGATCAGCCGCCTGCCAAGTCCGAGGCGCTGCCGCGCCGGATCGACGTAGAGCTTGTCGAGCTTCATCTCTCCGCGCGTTGTGGTGAGCTGCGTCGCCGCAAAGGCGGCCAGCGCACCATTGACACGGGCCTGATCCCACCAGAAGCCGGGCATCGCCAGCTCGTCGAGCAGACGCGGCGCGTTGTAACGCTCATCGAGCATGAAGTCGATCTGTGCCTGGCTGATAATACCCGCGTAGGCCTCCTGCCAGACGACGCGGGCCAGTGCGGCGACGGCGGCCACGTCGGCCGGCGCGACCGGGGTAATTTCACTGCGCATAAGAAGCTCTCTCAGTAAACCTTCATTTCGCCCGGCGGGCGGGTCTTGAAACGCTTGTGCAGCCAGAAATACTGCTCCGGCATGCGGCGCACCTGCGTTTCGATGTACTGGTTCATGTGACGGGTATCGGCCTCAACGCTGGTGCCCGGATATTCGGCCCAGGCCGGCTGCAGTTCGACCTCGTAACCATCCGCCACCATGCGCGTCACGCAGGGTACGACGCGCGCGTCGATCAGGCGCGCCAGACGGGAAACACCGGTGATCGTCGCTGTCGGAACGCCAAAGAAAGGCGCGAACACCGCGTCGCGCGCGCCAAAGTCCATATCGGGCAGATAGTAGAAGGGATAGCCCTCCTTCATCGCCTTTACCGCTTTGCGCATGCCGTCCTGCCGCGAGAGCAGGACCGGTGCGTTGAAGCGCAGGCGCCCGCCGAGCAGCACGGCGTTAAACACCCGGTTCTTCTGCGTCGAGTAAACGCTGACCAGCGGCGTGAGCATCGTCATCATCGTGCCGCCAGCGTCGAGGCCAACGAAATGTGGCGCCAGCAAGATCGTCGGGCGACCGTCGGCGGACACCAGATGCTCGCGCCCGCTGAGCCGAATGATGCGTTCGAGCCGGCCGCGCGACGCCCACCAGAGCAGTGTACGATCAAGGAAGGCGCGAGCGAAGGCGACGAAATGGCGCTTGGCCAGACGCTCACGGTCGGGCTCGGAGAGTTCAGGAAAGCACAGACGAAGATTGGTCAACGCCACGTGCCGACGTTCGCGTCCGAAAGCATAGAGCAAGCCGCCGAGCGCGCCGCCGAGCGCGCGCAGTGCGCGCAATGGCAACCAGTGCAGGACCCAGAGCAAGCCAAGTAGCAGGCGGGAAAAGAGACGTTTCATGCGGCCGGCGCCTCGGCACCGGCCGGCCGCTTGTAGCGGTTGTAACCCCATAGATACTGCTCGGGACATTGGCGGATCAGGGCTTCGATTTCGTGATTGATCTGCTGCGCACGTTCCTCGGTATTGCCGCAGAGCGGCTGCGACGGCGCCTGCAGACGAAAGTGGTAGCCGGCACCGCCCGGCAGGCGCTCGGCCCAGACCATCAGTACCGCCGCACCACTTTCCGTGAGCCGTGCCGCCAACGTCATCGTATAGGCGGGCTTCCCAAAAAAATCGAGCCAGCGCCCCTCGCCGACTTTCGGCGCCTGATCGGGCAGCATGCCGACCGCCTCGCCTCGCCGCAAGGCCTTGAGCAGCGTGCGCACGCCGCCGAGATCGGCCGCCGCCAGATGCAGCTGCGCGCGCGCCCGCCCGGTCTCGATCATGGTCTGTAGCCAGGCCTGGCGCGGCGGTCGATAAAGCACGGAAATCGGCGCGAAGGTCGACAGATACTGCGCTGTCACCTCGAAGCAGCCGAGGTGAGGGGTCAGAAAAACGATCCCCCTGCCCTCGCCCTGCGCCACTTCAACCAGTTCCCAGCCGCTCACCCGGACAACACGGGCCGCCGTCTCGGCCAGCGGGTGCAACCAGATCTTCGGCAATTCGAGCATCTGCTTGCCGGCTTCAGCGATTGCGGCCGGACGCACCCGCCGCGCCGTGGCTTCGCCCAGCGCCAGAAGCATATTCTCGCGCATGTGCCGGCGATAGGTTGGCGAAGCGAGCCAGGCTAACCAGCCAAGCGCGGCGCCGAGGGCATGCAGCCAGGGCAGGGGGAGAAAACTAAGTAGGCGAAAAAGAAGGAGCACGTAATAACCCTATTGCCATCGGGTTTGACCGACGGATGATGAAAAACTACAATTATCCATCCGCTGAGTTAATCAGGACAACTTGCAGGGCGGAGGGAGCCTCGAACGAGGCGCTCAAAATACTGCTAAAGCGTCGTCTGCTCAAACCCCGGAGCCGGCCACGCAGCCGCAACGGGGTTTTTTGTTTTGGAGCAGAACATACATGGCTAAAGAATTTCTCTTCTCTTCGGAATCGGTTTCCGAAGGACATCCGGACAAAGTCGCCGACCAGATCTCGGACTCGATCCTCGACGCCATCCTGGCCGAGGACCCGAATGGTCGCGTCGCCTGCGAGACGCTGGTATCGACCGGCCTCGTCGTCATCTCCGGCGAAATCACCACGCACGCCCACATTGACTACCGCACGATAGCCCAGGACACCGTACGTCGCATCGGCTACACCGACTCCGACATTGGCTTCGACTACAAGAGCTGCGCCATTCTCACGGCGATCAACCGTCAGTCACCGGATATTGCGCAGGGCGTCAACGAAGGCCAGGGTATCGACCTTGACCAGGGCGCCGGCGACCAGGGCCTGATGTTCGGTTACGCCTGCAACGAAACGCCGACACTGATGCCGCTGCCGATCTACTACGCGCATCGCCTCATGCAGCGCCAGGCCGAGCTGCGCAAGGACGGTCGCCTGGCCTGGCTGCGCCCGGATGCGAAGAGCCAGCTAACGGTCAAATACGTCGACGGCAAGCCGGTGGCAATCGATACCGTCGTAGTGTCGACGCAGCACAGCCCGGACGTCTCGCACGCGCAGATCGAAGAGATGGTGATCGAGGAAATGATCAAACCGGTACTGCCCAAGACAATGATCACCGCCAGTACGCGCTACCTGGTAAACCCGACCGGCCGTTTCGTCGTCGGCGGCCCGCACGGCGACTGCGGCCTGACCGGCCGCAAGATCATCGTCGACACTTACGGCGGTGCCGCGCATCACGGCGGCGGTGCCTTCTCGGGCAAAGACCCGTCCAAGGTTGACCGCTCGGCTGCCTACGCCGCACGTTACGTCGCCAAGAACGTCGTCGCCGCCGGCCTTGCCGAGCGCTGCGAAGTGCAGGTCGCCTACGCCATCGGGGTCGCCAAACCGGTGTCGCTGATGGTTGACACCTTCGGCACGGGCAAGGTCTCCGACGAGAAGATCGTCGAACTGATCGGCCGCCACTTTGACCTGCGTCCGAAGGGCATCATCAAGGCGCTCGACCTGCTCCGCCCGATCTACACGAAGACCGCCGCCTACGGCCACTTCGGACGCGACGAGCCGGAGTTCACGTGGGAGAACACGGACAAGGCCGCCGCACTGAAGGCCGACGCAGGGCTGTAAGCTTCTGCAAACACAGGAGGGCCGGCCGTCGCACGACGGTCGGCCCTTTTTCTTTTCAAGCGCTCGCGGCAAAAGAGAAGTGCTGGCATGATGCAAGTGTTGCCATTTCCCGACTGAATGAAACCGTCGATGGACGCACTCTGGATACTGGTGCTGCTGATTGCCATCTCGGGCTATTTTTCCCTCGCTGAGATGGCGCTGGCCTCGGCGCGCCGCTCGCGCTTGCATCCGCTCGCCGAGACCGGCGACCCGCGCGCTGTGTTGGCTCTGGCCATCAAGGAACATCCGAGTCGCCTACTCGCTGCGACGCAAACCGGCGTCACGGCCGCTGCCCTGCTCTCCGGCGTGTTCGGCGAATCGGCGTTACAGGAAGTCTTTGCCGCGTTGGTCGTGCGCTGGCTGCCGTTTGCCGCGGCCATCAAGGAAGAAATCGCGCTGACTGCGACCATCGCGCTGGTCACCGCGTTCTCCATCGTGTTCGGCGAAATCGTACCGAAACGCATCGCCATCGCGCATCCGGAAAAAGTAGCGATGTTCTGTGCGCCGGCCATGGCGCTGTTCATCCGCCTCATCTCGCCAGCGATTCATCTGCTTTCCTGGGCGGCCGACCTCGTACTGCGCGCCTTGCCAGTACGCGCCGCGCCGGCCGTGATCAGCGTCGAGGACATTCTCGCCTACGTGGACGAAGGCCAGCGCGCAGGCGAAATCGCGCCCGAGGAGAGCCACTTGCTGGGCAACGTCTTCCGCCTGGAGGACCGGCGCGTCGCGGCGATCATGACGCCGGCGGCCGACGTCGCCTATCTCGATCTGCTACGCCCGCGCGAGCACAACCTCGGCGTGCTGCGCGAATCGCCGCATGCCCAGATGCCGATCTGCAAAGGTCATTTGCAGCATGCGATCGGTGTCGTGCAAAGCCACGACATCCTGCAGGCGGCGCTGGCCGGCGCGCTCGACTTTGCCGAAACGCCGATGACGCCGCCACGCTTCGTACCGGGCTCTCTAACACTGATCGAACTGATGCGCACCTTCCACGCCCAACGCGCGACGTTTGCCTTCGTCGTCAACGAGTTCGGCCAGACCGAGGGAATCGTCACGCTCGACGATCTGCTGCAGACTGTGGTCGGCGACATGATGCCCTTCTCCGACGATCCGGAAGAAGCGCTGGCGGTGCGCCGCGCCGACGGCTCATGGCTACTCGACGGTCTGCTCCCGGTCGACGACATGAAGGAAAAACTGGGACTGCGCGACGTTCCCGACGAGACCTTCGGCAACTTCCATACAGTCGGCGGCTTCGTCCTTAACTCGCTCGGACGCATCCCAAAAAAGGGGGAGAGCTTCGATTACGCCGGCTGGAGATTCGAAGTAGTCGATGTTGAACGCAACCGCGTCGACGAAATCCTAGCGTCGCCCCTGCCAACCAACCATGAAACCTGAACACGCGCCACCCCCAGTATCCGCCCGATGATCGATCACGAATCGATCAGATCCGCTTCATCATTCCGACAAATCGATACACGAACCGATCACATCATGCTCAAGCGAATCAATGTCAGCCAACTCACGGTCGGCATGCACCTCAAGGAATTCTGCGGCTCCTGGATGGAGCACCCCTTCTGGCGCACCGGCTTTGTCGTCACCGACCCAAAGGATATCGACAGCATCCTGGCCAGCAGCATCAAGGAGGTCTGGATCGACTGTGCGCAAGGCCTGGATGTGGCGGCGGGCGAAAGCGCCATCTCGGAGGCCGAATCTGAAGCCCAAGTCGATGCCGAACTGAATCTTGCCGCCGCCGAGGATATCCACCAAATCGAGCGGATCCCACGTGCCGCCGAACTCGCCCGCGCCGCGAAAATTTGCGCCAGCGCCAAGGAGGCGGTGGTGTCGATGTTCAATGAAGTGCGCATGGGCAATGCCGTCGATACGGTCGGTGCGCAACGCCTGGTTGAAGAAATTTCCGGTTCGGTCAGCCGCAACCCGGGCGCCCTGATCAGCCTGGCCCGCCTGAAAACCGCTGATGACTACACCTACATGCACTCGGTCGCCGTCTGCGCGCTGATGATCGCGCTGGCGAAACAGCTCGGCCTAGACGAAGCGCAAACACGCTCGGCCGGTATCGCTGGCCTGCTGCACGATCTGGGCAAGGCGGTGATGCCAATGGAGGTGCTCAATAAGCCGGGCAAGCTCACCGACGCCGAGTTTACCATCATCAAGAGCCACCCGGAGGAAGGCCACCGCATGCTGCTGGCGAGTACCGGCGTCGACCCGGTGGCGCTTGACGTGGTACTCCATCACCACGAAAAAACCGACGGCTCGGGCTATCCGAAGCACCTCACCGCCATGCAGATCAGCCAGTTCGCCAAGATGGGTGCGGTCTGCGACGTGTATGACGCGATCACCTCAAACCGCCCCTACAAAGCGGGCTGGGATCCGTCCGAATCGATTCGCCGCATGGCCGAGTGGACCAAGGGGCATTTCGACCCGTTGGTTTTTCAGGCTTTCGTCAAGAGCCTAGGCATCTACCCGATCGGCTCGCTGGTCCAGCTCAAATCCGGGCGAATTGGCGTGGTCATCGAACAGGCCGAAAAATCGCTACTGACGCCCTGCATCAAGGTGTTTTTTTCGACCCGCTCGAACGCCCGCATCGTCCCGGAAATCGTCGACCTCGCACGCCCCGGCTGCCCGGAGAAGATTACCGGCCGCGAAGACCCGGAGAAGTGGAGCTTTCCCGACCTCAACGAACTGTGGTCAGGACAACTCGCCTAGCCGGGCAAGCCGGAGGCGACACTGGACGCCTTGTGCGGCCCGGTGGCTGACCGAGAAGAGATCAGAGTAAACTTCCCCTTCACAAGAATTGGCGCTCCGCTCCACATGCTTAAACGAATCAGCGTGCAACAACTCACTGTTGGCATGTACCTCCGGGAATTTTGCGGCTCCTGGATGGAGCACCCATTCTGGCGCACCTCCTTTGTCATCACCGACGCACATGACATCAGGCGCATTCTGGCGAGCAGCATCACGCAGGTGTGGATCGACTGCGCCAAAGGCGCCGACGTCGGCCCCGGCGAAGCGGTGGTTTCAACCACCGAATCCGACGCACTGGTCGACGCCGAACTGCACCAGGAAGAGGTAGCAGCACGGCCGGTCGAGCGGATTCCTGCCGCCGCCGAGTACGCGCACGCGGCCGATATCTGCGCCAAAGCCAAGCGCACCGTCATCGCGATATTTCGGGAGGCACGCATGGGCCGCGCGATCGACACGGTTGGCGCAGAGGCTCTGGTCGAGGAAATCTTCGATTCGGTCGGCCGCAACACCGGCTCCCTGATCAGCCTCGTTCGCCTGAAGACGGTGGGCGACTTCACCTACATGCATTCGGTTGCCGTATGCGCCTTGATGATCGCGCTGGCCAGGCGGCTCGGACTTGACCATGAACAAACCTGTACAGCAGGGCTGGCCGGCTTGCTGCACGATCTGGGCAAGGCGACCCTGCCCAAAGAGCTGCTGGACAAACCCGGCCAGCTTAGTGACAGCGAATTTTCCCTAGTCAAACGCCATCCAGAGGCGGGTATTCGCATGCTTCGGGACTGTGGGATCGAAGGGACGGTGCTCGATGTCTGCCTGAACCACCACGCCCGCCGTGACGGGTCAGGCTACCCGAATCCACTCAAGGGCGATGAAATAAGCCTCTTCGCCGGCATGGCCGCGGTCTGCGATGTCTACGATGCGATCACGTCGAATCGCCCCTACAAACGGGGCTGGGATCCCGCCGAGTCGATGCGCAAGATGGCCGAATGGACCAGTGGGCATTTCGACCCAAAAATCTTTCACGCCTTTGTGAAGTGCATCGGCATTTTTCCGATTGGATCGCTGGTGCTGCTCAGTTCCGGGCGTCTCGGCGTGGTCGTAGAGCAATCCGCCACGTCCCTACTCAAACCGCGCGTCAAGACTTTCTTTTCGACGAAGCTGAACGCGCGGATCAAGCCGGAAATCGTCGACCTCTCGGACCCGGCTTGCCAGGAAGCACTCGAATCCAGTGAAGATCCGACAAAATGGCAGGTGCCCGACCTCAACGAGCTTTGGTCCGGGCTCCCCGGCACTCCTTGGTGATCGCCTTTTCGGCCAGAAAAATCAGCGTATAATCCGATACCTATCCGAGGGGCGCTGCAAGACTGACGAACGACACACTGGTTCGCCGGTTTCAGGCTCGGATTGCTAAACGGCGCTCATTCCACCAACCCGTGCCGGGCACGGGAAGTCGGGTGAGCCGAACCGTTTGCGCACACCGTCGCTTCCCTCCCGGCCACAGTTAATCTGGAGTCTTACTGTGGCTGACAACTTCACCGACTACGTAATTGCCGACCTCAAGCTCGCCGACTGGGGCCGCAAGGAAATCCGCATCGCCGAGACCGAAATGCCGGGCCTCATGGCGATCCGCGAGGAATTCGCCGCCGCCCAACCGCTCAAGGGCGCGCGCATCACCGGTTCGCTGCACATGACGATCCAGACCGCGGTGCTGATCGAAACGCTGACCGCGCTCGGCGCACAGGTGCGCTGGGCCTCGTGCAACATCTTCTCGACGCAGGACCACGCCGCCGCCGCGATCGCCGCTGACAGCATCCCGGTCTTTGCCGTCAAGGGCGAATCGCTGAACGACTACTGGGACTATACGCACCGCATCTTTGAATGGGCGGACGACGCTCACTCGAACATGATCCTCGATGACGGCGGCGACGCCACCCTGCTGCTGCACCTCGGCGCACGTGCCGAGACGGACATTTCGGTGATCGCCAAGCCGAGTTCGGAAGAGGAAACGATTCTGTTCGCCGCGATCCGCGCCAAGTTGGCCGTCGACCCGACCTGGTACTCGGTGCGTCTGGCTGCGGTCAAGGGCGTCACCGAGGAAACCACCACCGGCGTGCATCGCCTGTACCAGATGCATGCGCGGGGCGAGCTGAAATTCCCGGCGATCAACGTGAACGACTCAGTCACCAAGTCCAAGTTTGACAACCTCTACGGCTGCCGCGAGTCCTTGGTCGACGGCATCAAACGCGCCACCGATGTAATGATCGCCGGCAAGGTCGCGCTAATCGTCGGCTACGGCGACGTGGGCAAGGGCTGCGCCCAGGCCATGCGCGCGCTTTCCGCCCAGGTCTGGGTCACCGAGATCGACCCGATCTGCGCGCTGCAGGCAGCAATGGAAGGCTATCGCGTGGTCACCATGGAGTACGCTGCCAGCCGCGCCGACATCTTCGTCACGACGACCGGCAACTTCCACGTCATCACCCACGACCACATGGCGGCGATGAAGGATCAGGCCATCGTCTGCAACATCGGCCACTTCGACAACGAAATCGACGTCGCCTCGATCGAGCAGTACGAATGGGAGGAGATCAAGCCGCAGGTCGACCACGTCATCTTTCCGAATGGCAAACGTATCATCCTGCTCGCTAAGGGCCGCCTGGTTAACCTCGGCTGCGGCACCGGCCATCCGTCCTACGTGATGAGTTCGTCTTTCGCCAACCAGACGATTGCCCAGATCGAGCTTTTCACGCGCACCGCCGAGTACCCTGTCGGCGTTTACACGCTACCCAAGCACCTCGACGAGAAGGTCGCGCGCCTGCAGTTGAGGAAGCTCAACGCCCAGCTTTCCGTACTGCGCCCAGACCAGGCCGCTTACATCGGCGTGCCGATCGAAGGCCCGTACAAGGCCGAGCACTACCGCTACTAAGCAACGAAGGGGACGCCATGCGCCTGCTCCTGCTCTGGATCCTCAACGCCGTCGCGCTGCTCGCGGTGGCCTGGCTGCTGCCGTCGATTCACGTCGCCTCGTTCGGCGCGGCGATGCTCGCGGCGCTGTTGCTCGGACTGGTCAATGCCGTCTTGCGCCCCCTCTTGCTGCTGCTCACACTGCCGGTCACGCTGCTGACACTCGGACTCTTCATCTTCGTGATCAACGGCATGATGTTCTGGCTCGCCGGGTCGCTGATCGAAGGCTTCGTCGTCGTCGGCTTCTGGCCGGCGGTCATTGGCTCACTGCTCTACAGCGTCGTCTCGTGGGCGCTAGCCGGCCTGCTGCTCGGCAACCAACGCTGACGAATACCGTTGGGACACTCTATGAAACAAACCGAACTTTCCGTTGAATTCTTCCCGCCGCAAACGCCCGAGGGCTTCGACAAGTTACGCCTCGTGCGCCAAAAGCTGGCGGTGCTGAAGCCTGAATTCTTCTCCGTCACCTTCGGCGCCGGCGGCTCGACGCGCGAGAACACCTTTGCCGTGGTCAAGGAAATCGCCGCCGAAGGCTTCGCGGCCGCGCCGCACCTCTCGTGCATCGGCTCGACGCGCGACAACGTGCGCGAGATACTGCAGGAATACCGCGGTGCCGGCATCCGCCGCATCGTCGCCCTGCGCGGCGACCTGCCGTCGGGGACGGCCGAGATCGGCGAATTCCGCTACGCCAACGAACTCGTCGAGTTCATCCGTAAGGAAACCGGCGAGCACTTCCGTCTCGAAGTCGCCGCCTACCCCGAATGGCACCCGCAGGCGCGCAACCCGCGCGACGACCTGGCCGCCTTCGCGCGCAAGGCCAAGGCTGGCGCCAACTCGGCGATCACGCAGTATTTCTACAACGCCGACGCCTACTTCCACTTCGTCGACGAAACGCGCGCACTCGGCGTCGACATTCCGATAATTCCCGGCATCATGCCGATCGTCAGCTTCTCCAAGCTGGCACGCTTCTCCGACGCCTGCGGCGCCGAACTGCCACGCTGGATGCGCCGCAAGTTCGAGGCCTTCGGTGACGACGCCGAGTCGATCCGCGCTTTCGGCCTGGACGTCGTCAGCGAGCTGTGCGAACGCCTGCTCAAAGGCGGCGCGCCGGGCCTGCATTTCTACTCGATGAACCAGTCGGCGCTGACGCTCGAAATCTGCCGCAGCCTCAACCTCGGCTAGAAGCGCCGTGGCCCGCCCGCTGCCCGATCTCGTCGAGCACGCCTGCGAGCTGTTCGCGCCGCTCGGCGCGATCCGGGTCAAAGCGATGTTCGGTGGCTGGGGTTTCTATTGCAACGAGCTCTTCTTCGCCCTCGTCGCCGCCGAGACGCTCTACCTAAAAGCCGACGCCGAGAGTGCCAGCCGCTTCCGCGAGGCCGGAGGCGAGCCCTTCCGCTTCACCTACAGGGACGGGCACACGGAGACGATGAACTACTGGACGGTGCCTGGTGAGGCGCTCGAATCGACGGCCGAAATGCGCCCCTGGGGGCGCGTCGCGCTGGCCGCCGCGCTGCGCGCGCGTCGGCCGAAGAAAAGTACGCACCGCAAATAGCCCGCCCGCCTGGCAACCGGCAGCGCCTCGCCGATGGCATAATCGACGCCATGCTGATCATCCCCGTCGGCCGCCGACCCGACTGGCGGCACCCGCCCCTCGTCACCCTGCTGCTGATCCTGCTCAACTGCCTGATCTATTTCGGGTTGCAGAGCGGCGACCAGAAGCGCGACGCCGCCGCCTTCCGTTACTACGCCGGCTCGACCCTGCACACGATCGAACTGCCCCGCTACGTCGAGTACCTGACCAACAGCGAGCGTAGCGACGAGGCGGCGGCGCTGTCGGCCGCGCTTGAGCGGCAACGCTGGCCGCAGGTGTTGCTGGCGATGGAAGGCGACGCGACGTTCATGAAGCACCTGCGCGCCGGGCAGATCGTTCTCGCCGACATGGCGGACTATCCCCGCTGGCAACAGCAGCGCGCCGAATTCGACCGTCTGCGCCAAAGCAACCTCACCGAGCGCTTCGGCTTCAAACCGGCGCAACCGACGCTCGCTGGGCTGATCGGGCACATGTTTCTGCACGGCAGTTTCGACCACCTGCTCGGCAATATGGCGATTCTTTTCATCGTCGGCTATCTGGTCGAGGAAGCGCTCGGCAAGCGCCGCTACCTCGCCTTCTACCTGCTGGCTGGAATCGGCGCCGCCGGCTTCGACTTCGCCTTCAACGCCGAGCGCGTGGCGCCGGGCATTGGCGCCTCGGGCGCTATCTCGGGCGTCATGGCAATGTTTGTTGCGCTCTACGGCATGCGCAAGATCCGCTTTTTCTACTGGGTGCTGGTCTACTTCGACTTTTTCCGCGCGCCGGCCATCGTCATCCTACCGCTGTGGATGACCAACGAGCTTTACCAGTACCTGTTCAACCACGGCAGTCCGGTCAACTACATGGCGCACCTCGGCGGATTCGTCACCGGTGCAGCGCTGATTGGCGCGCAGCGCACCTTCGGCAAGGCCCGCGTCGCGGCGCCCGAACAGGAAGAGCCGAACGACCCGCGGCCCAGCGAACTGGCGCGCATCAACACCCTGCTCGGCGCCCTACGCATCGACGAGGCGCGCCAGGCCCTGCACCTTCTGGCCAACACCCACCCGCAAGACCTGCTGATCGTCGGCCGATACTATCAGGTGGCACGCAATACGCCGGGCAGCGAGGATTTCCACCATGCGGCGGCGCTGATCTTCGCGCTGCCCGACGCGCATCCGGGCAGCAGCGAACTGATCCATCAAACTTTCGTCGAGTATCTGAAGCTGGCCAAACCGACGGTCCGCTTCAACGTCGATCAGCTGATCACCCTGATCCGACGGCTGGCGCGCAGCGGCCACGCCGATGACGCGGAACGGCTGACCCGCGTACTCGCCCGCCGCGCGCCGCAGGAGCCGCAACTGCCCGCCTTGTTGCTGCTCGTCGCCGAGGCGTTCCGGCGGGCCGACCAACACGACATGCGCGACGCCACGCTAGCCCGTCTGCGCGCGGAGTTTCCGCACAGCGAGGCGGCCCGGAACGCCACCCTGGTCGTCCGTTAAAGCCTCAGCTCGTGGGCACGGGGGCGGCGAGCTTGTCGAGTACCGCGACCAGCTGCCGCGCTTCGCCGCTGACCGCGTGCTCGGGATAGCGCGCCAGCAACACCGAAAGAATCTGCCGCGCGCTGGCATCCTGGCGCAGGTTCTCGCACAGCACGCGGGCAGCAAAGAGGTAGACTGCCGGGATCTCGGGATGCCGCGGGAAACGTTTGTCGAAGCCCTTGATGAACGCCAGCGCTGCGGAAAATTCGCGCCGCCGCCGCGCCGCTTCGGCCAGGCGCAGCAACTGCGCCGGCTGTTCCGGCGTGAACGTAGCGTCGCGCTCACACAGCTCCCGGTACAACACCAGAGCCTCGTCGCCAAGTCCCTTCTGCAACAACAAGTTCAGGTAGCGTCGACCGTGCGATAGCAACCGTTCGTCGCGGCCGGCCAGCGCCAATAGTTTGTGATAACGGCCGTTCGCCGCCACATCATCGGGCGCCACGCGCTGCGCCTCGTAGGCCATGTCCAGCGCCGCGTCGATGCGGCCGGCGCCAATCAGGCGACCGAGGGCGTCGGCACCATCAACCGCCGGCCGGGCATCCGACACGCTGCTGACCGAAACGCCGAGCAGGTGGTGGTACTGATAGACGACGTAACCCATCATGTTGAACATGATCAGCGTGAAGTACATCGCCACGAAGTTCAGCGCCGGGAACAGCAGCCAGCCGGGCAGCCGGGTGACCAGCCCCACCTGTAGGACCTGCTGGCTGGTCGAAAGGAGGAAGATAAAGGCGCACAGGCCGAGATAGGGCAGGCCGACGAGGCGCATCAGGCCGAGCGCGCCGAAAGGATTGAGGCCAGACCAGAAGCTGCGCGTGATGGAAAGAATCATTACGCTGGCCGGCAGCGCCAGGACGCTGAACACCAGCACCACGCCGAAAGCCAACCCGCCCGCCGCCTGAGCGACGCCGAGCGCAATGCCGATGGCGACGAAGATGGCGAACTGTTTGTAGGGCAGATTGACGCGCTCCGGGTCCTCATTCGCCTGATGCTGCGCCGGCGTCAGCAGTCCCTGCGCTGTCTGGTCCAGCGTTTTGTAGGCATAGCGGATGAAGGCCAGCCAGACGCCGAAATGGACGAGGAGATGGTCGAACGGCGTCGGGACTGGCAAAACAAAACCGAGCAGCGTGCCCGCCGCAAGCACGCCCATGTAGAGCAGGGGTTCCCAATGCAGCGGATAGCGAAAAAAGAGCGGCAGACGCTGCCAGAAAGGTATCACGTCCGGCGCTTCGGAGATGACTACGGATTGATCCATGCTGCGTTTCCCCGAACGGTTCTATCGTCTAGTGAATTCTATCGTCATTTCCAGGAGGGAGATAGGCAGCGGGCGTCAGCCAACGCTGTCCCCATCCTCGTGCCGCGAGACCAGCATGACTCCCGCCAGCACCAGCCCAGCGCCGATCAACTGGAACAGAGAGAAGGGCTCGGCCAGCAGCCACCAGCTGAAGAAAATGGTCAACATCGGGCCCAGCGTGCCGATCAACACGGTCTTGGCCGCACCGATGCGGCGAATCGCGGCCGAGTTCATGAATACCGGTAATACGGTCGAGAAGAGTGCCATGCCGAGCCCGTAAGCGTAAATCGGCCAGGGCTGGATGAATGCCGTCGGCGGCTGCGTCAGCACAAAGTGGAGCAACGTCGCGCCGATCGACACCAGCATGGCCAGCGCGGTGAAGCGCGCCGCACCGAAACGCCGGATCGCCGGCTCGCTACCCGCCTGGTAGAAGGCGTAGGAGAGCGAGGAAGCGAACACGAAGGCGGCGCCGAGTAGCACGACTTTCATCTCGCCGGCGACCCGCAGGTCGTGCACGACGGCCAGGCCGATGCCAGCGTAGGACAGGGCCAGCGAGCCGATCTCGCGCCGTTTCAGCGTCTTGCCCATGAACAGCACACCGATCAACACGGTCAGCGTCGGGTAGGTGAACAGGATCAGGCGTTCGAGGCCGGCGGTGATGTAGCGCAGGCCGATGAAGTCGAAAATGCTCGCGCCGTAGTAGCCGAGCAGGCCGAGCGCGCCGAGCGCCAGCCAGTCGCGGCGGCTGAGCGGCGGGGCGGCACGGCTCGACAGGAAGCCAACCCAGAGAAAGACCGGCAGCGCGAAGACCATGCGCAGCGCGAGCAAGGTGACGGCATCGACCGGCACTGCCTGCGGCACGGCGTAGGCGAGCTTGACGAAGATCGCCTTGAACGAGAAGCCGAGCGCGGCAAGGACGGCGAACGCCACGCCGAGTCGCTCGGTGGACCAGTGTTTCCAATGCATGGGTTGGCTGTCGAATGAAGCGTACGTTAAAAGCGAAAGCTCCGACCAATCGATTCGCGGGTCGCTGAGCGCAGTTCAAATATTGAAGCGCATCTCCAGCCTGAACAATTGGTATTATTAGAAGAGTATATTCGTCACAGACGAACAGAAGAGAAATTGGCGTGCGCTACGACCTGACCGACCTGCGTCTTTTCATCGCCATCGCCGAAGAGCGTAATTTGACACGCGGCGCGGCGCGCGCCCATCTGGCACCGTCCTCGGCCAGCCATCGCCTGCATCTGCTCGAGGCCGAGCTGGGCACGCCGCTGTTTGATCGCCGGGCGCGCGGCGTGACGCCGACGCGTGCCGGCGAGGCGCTGTTGCGCAACGCCCGGCAAGTCTTCGCCCAGATCGAACAGCTGCACGCCGACCTCTCGCCCTACGCCGAGGGCATTCGTGGCCACGTCAGTCTGTGGGCCAACACGCACGCGACGCACACTTTCCTGCCCGACGATTTGGCCGAATTTCTAACCCAGTATCCGCAACTCTCGGTCAGCCTGGAAGAGCACACCAGCCCGCAAATCGCCCTCGCCGTAGCGAGCGGCGAGATCGAAGTCGGCGTGCTGGCCGAAGCTGAGACCGTGGCCGGCGTCGAGCTGATTCCCTACCGGCGCGACCGACTGGTCCTCGTCGTGCCCGGCGGCCACACCCTGGCGGCCCGCGCGCGCGCGCATTTCGGCGAAGTGCTCGATTACCCCTTCGTGATGCTGCATGCCGGCTCGGCGATCCACACCTTTACGACCAACGCCGCCGCCGCGCTCGGCCGCCACCTCAACGTGCGCATCCAGGTGCGCAGCTTCGAGGCGGTCTGCCGGATGGTCGGCGCTGGCGTCGGCATCGGACTGGTGCCGCGCAGCGCTGTGCCCAGCGTGGGGATGCGCGAACCGCCAGTGATCGTGGCACTGGACGAACCGTGGGCGCAGCGCGACCTGCAGGTGTGCGTTAAGAACCGCGCCGCGCTCTCGGGTTTTGCCGCCGCGCTGGTCGACAAGCTCGGCGCCGAACAGTCCGATACCGGCGCGAACGCTTAATCCGGGCAGTTGGTCGGCACCAGCTCTGTCGGCACCACCTGGCTTTCACGCCAGGCCGGCATGAGCCGGGGCACCACCAGGCAGCGGTTGCCAGAAAAACGGATCAGACGGCTGCCGTCGGCCATCACCTGCTCGCCGACAATCGTCAGCGAACGCCCAAGACGGCGCGCCAGGGCCGGCACGAGGGGGTGATCGACGAGGTCGAGAACGGTCTCCGGCGGCGTTTTCCGGATAACGCCGCCGGCGATCGGCGCGGCGGTAGTGCGCCCCAGCTCGCGCGACTGCGCATGCAAGGCGTCGAGATCGAGGCGCGGCGCCGGCGGCGGCACCACAGGCGTCGGCGAGGCCACGACGCTCTTCGGTAGCGGCGAAAAACGGGACGCCAGCGGACGCGCCGTCGGCGGCGGCGGCCGGACGGCGGCTGGCGCCTCCGGCGCGGATGATACGGGCAGGCGCAGCGTCAGCACAGGCAAAGGCAGCGCATCAGGCACTTGGCCGACCTGCCTGGGCCAGCACAGGATTAGCGCATGCAGCAGCAGCGACAGGCAAAAGGCAAGACGGAACAAGGCGCCTGGTGGCGATTTCACGTCGCGCTCAGCGCGACAGGTCGCCGCCATCGCCGCGCGCGGCGGAAGGCGCGGCCGCTTCCGCCGACGGGAGATATTCGAGCGGCTGGCCGGACTGGCAGTGCAGATGACGGCAGATCGCTTCCAGCGTCAAAAAGCGCACACCCTTGACCTTGCCGCCCTTGAGCAGCGAGAGGTTCTGTTCGCCGATGCCGACCTTCTCGGTCAGTTCCCGCGAGCGCATTTTCGCCGCGCCAGCATCACCGCCAACGCCGGCAGCAGCCCGACCGCCGCCGCCAGCAAACGGCGTTGCAGCGTCCATTCCATCCCGACCAGCAGCGAGGCCATGCCATTCGGCGTCGGCAAAAAAGGGGCATTGAAGAACAGGTATTGGGCGACGACCAGCGGTGGAATCAGCCAGCCCATCAGTGTGGCGAAACGCGCCAGACGGCGCGCCGAGCGCAGCAAAGCCCCGCCGATCGGCAGGAAGGAAGACAGAGCCATCTCGATCTCCAACAATAAATAACGTTTTTGATGTTGATTTTTTATTGTGAGCCTCTTGCAAAATGACCAATGCAAGGATGATTTTTTCGCGACGGGAGGCGAAAGCGGGAGATGCAGGCGGCCATTTCTGGCATGATGTGGTTTCTCAATGCCAACATCATTACGCCTGCAAAAT
>Ga0209125_1000305_pt1 | contig 70990 bp, 53 predicted proteins | sample BarGraIncub1131A_FD_184503 | JGI IMG/M metagenome (GOLD analysis project Ga0209125, IMG submission 184503) | Arctic peat soil microbial communities from Barrow, Alaska - Barrow Graham LP Incubations 11-31A (SPAdes) (version 2) | ecosystem: Environmental > Terrestrial > Soil > Wetlands > Peat... | reverse complement strand
GCCGCTTCTGATTCCGTCGTATCTTCGCCGTTAATAGTGGCCAGCAAATACGGCTTCAGAATGGACGCCATAAAAGCAACATCGTTGGATACATCATTAATAATGGACACCATGTCGGGAAGTATCATTGTGACATTAACCTCAGCAGTTGTTTCTGTTACGGTTGGTTCCCCAACGATTTCATACTTGACTTTACTATAGAAATTCTGAGCCATTTTCATGACATTTTCATCCGGATCGAAAAAATTTGTCGAATCATAATAAGGGCTTATTTGATCAATTGTAGCCGCATCACCCGCAGCGAGTGCAGTAAAGAATGTATCAATCAACGCAACAGGGTCACCGGCGGCCGGTCCAAAGGTGATTTCCGTATATGGGTCTCCAAGAATTTCCACGAGAGGAGCAGAATCTGCTACAAGCCATAATTTATCTGTTGCATTATAAGTCATGTCCAACGTAATCTCATAATCTTTTGTCGGGGCTTTCTTGGCTTTGACCGCAGCCATGAGCGAGTCGGCGTCAAGTGTACCATCTTCAAACCCGGCAAGAACTTTTTCAACGTCAATGGCTGTAATGGTTACATCACAGCTTCCTTCTTCCTTCTTGACATCCCCTGAAGCAGCGTCAATTGTATACTCGATCAGGGTGAGACCTTTGTCCATGATTTCCCTGACCGCGTCATCTGCGAATACCAGATCAGCAAAAGCTGTATCATCGGCAAATTCCGATTCATATTTATCATCCGTAAAAGTTCCGTCCTGTATTACATCCAGATAAGATGTAACTGCCTTTTTAATGTCTGTTTTGGCACCGCCTCCCAGAAGGGAATCAAGACCACATGATGATAGTAAAAAACAACCGGCAAGAACAGCTGATAGCAGACCCAGCTGTCGAGAAATAATAGTCTTTTTCATTTGCGCGCCTCCGTTTGATGATTTGTGAGCAGCTTACTTCATCTACATAATACACGAGCTGCCTCAGAATTGCCACAATTCAGCTTGAAATGCTCATAAATAATTGAATATATTCGATTATCCGGAGATAGATATTTATATCAAATTATCAAATAACCTCAGGTTCATTCCTGAGGACATACCACCTGTATAGTGCTGCAGTTGTAGACAAAATTCTTATTACTGAAATAATCCCGAAAGTTATGACCATGGCATTGATTGATTGTCCTATAGTATTATAAATATATATAGCTAAATAAGGCATAACTACATTTGAGGATAAAATGATCGTATTATATATTGAAATTGACACAGCGCGGTTTTTATTGGGTATGGCTTCAAGAAGGCACTGCAGAAGGGACAGCTGAAAAGCGCTGAAAGTCGAGCTGCTGATGCTCTGAAAAACATAATAGAAAGGCATCCGGAACGGGTCGGGCATTACCAGCGACAGAATCATTACAATGCCGGAGACGGCAAACCCTGCCGCACCGATTACAAAAACAAACCGGACTCCCTTTTTCTGAATCAAACGGCTCCATAGGTTCATCGTCAGAAACTGTGCGGCGGCACCCAGCACGGTAATAATACTAAGTTGTGCTTCATTCAGGTGAAGAAATTTGAACTGGGCAACAAAGTACAGCGACCAGTCCATTTCCCAGCCGCAGTAAACCAACAGAGCCACACCAAGAAATCCCATAAACCTTCTATTATGAAAAAGTTTGTTTGCCGATATTTTAAGATCCGACAGTCGAATATGGCTGGTCTCCAGTGCATTACCCCCTGCAATTTTCTTCAGGACAAATACCTGTCCGACGGCAAGAGGGAAAGCCAGCCAGTAGTAAATCTGATGAACAAGAATTTTATCTGAACCGGAAGCGGCTGTAAGAATGGCACCCGTTAATAAAGGGATAACAACCCCGACCGCGGTGTTCATCCTTGTCCTGTATGTATATACGAGGTTGCGGTCACAAGGTTGTGCCACATCCGAAAAGAAGGCCTGCCAAGAAGAGTTATAAAGGGACATTGGAATATTTACCAGAACAAGCAGCCCAATCAAAAACGGGATGCGGTTTGCATCCATAAAAGCTGCAAAGCCAACAAGAATATATAAAATTCCAAGGCCGACAGCCGATAGGATTACCATTGGCTTCTTGTTATGAAGTCTGTCCGTGATCATGGCAAACGGAATCAAAGTAAGCATTCCGACAATAGGCGGAAGCGACGCAATCAATCCTAAATCAGAGGAGGTCGCACCAAGCCGTGATGCGTAAAGATTATTGTTGTTGTGTGCGAGCGTAATAATAAGAGTGAAAATTATACCTTCCGCAGCTAAAAGACGTGCAAGCTGATGGTTTGTCCGGAAAGACCGGTTTCTAACATCTGCAATACGGCATCTTATATTGGTAGCCATGCTTCCGATACGGCTCACTGCATATTCCTCCTTAGCTCTTTGATACAAATATAGTTTATTCATTATCGCAGTCTGCTTCCTTTTGACAAGGGTTTTTCCGGAATCGGACAAAAATGGAACGGCATACGACAAATATCTGCTATCCAATATTACCCGGAACAGCAATTACAGGTGATCGCCGGGGTCCATTGTGGTTGCGGTCCACGATAATAATGGGTACAATATAAATTGAATTTCAAAGGAGGACGGCCCTGTGATTACAGTTTTACTGACCGATGGAGCATTTACAGGATTGATTCGCACGCTGCGCGAAGCGTATCCGGGAAATGTCAGGATTATCGGTCTTTCTATGGACATCGATACCCCTCATCAGTCAATTCTGGACGCCTTCTACGTTGTTTCCTCCCATGAGTCCCCGGGATATATTGATGAATTGATTCAAATCGTTACCGCAGAACATGTCGAAGTAATTTTCCCGATTGTATCGGAAGGACTTGAAAGCCTGATGCAGAATGAATCACTCATTTTTAGCAGAACCGGCGCTAAAATTCTGTCATCCCCCCTTTCGGCTCTTCAAATTGCCAACGACAAAGGGTTGCTCTATTCATTTCTTCATAATAGCAGCGATCCGGCTCTCTCTTGTATCGCTCCGTTATTTTGTCTTGCTGATACAAAGTCTTCTTTAATGGAGGCGATTCAAAACATTCGCAATTCCGGTAAAAAAGCCTGCATCAAACGCCGACGCGGCGAAGATGCCGCAGGTTTCTGGGTTATTGACGATCAGGCAGACTATACTTCCCAATTGTTTTATCAGTCGCCCAAGCGACAATTATCCGAAATAATGCTTACAGCTATGCTTGTGAATGTCCGCGATGAGGATCCTATCCCTCCCTATATGGCATGTGAGTTTCTTCCCGGTGAAGAATGGGACTGCGATGTGCTTTGTATGGAGGGAAAGCTCATCAGTGTAACGACGCGTATTAATCTGAGCATGACAGGCGGACTGACAGCAGTACTGGAGGTCAGGGATAATCCTTATCTTGCCTCCTGCTGCGAGCGGATCGTATCTGCCTTGAATCTCTCCTTTATCGTATGCATTAGTTTCCGTGCAGATGTAGACGGGCGTTTTTTTCTTCTTGAAATTAACCCGCGCATTATGGGAAATATCTACGTCTCCGCCCTGGCCGGAAACAACTACGTTAAAATGTCCATTGACCTTCTAAATGAAAAACCTGTTCATGCCGTTCCTCCAAAGAATGGTATCAGAACTGCCCTGTACTATGACCAACTTGTTATAAGTAAGAACAGCCCGATGCAGCCGATCAGCCCAAACTGACCCCATGACCCTCAAACTGAATAATCAACAGAGAAAATGGAGCAATATATGTCAAATGTTTTTTTTCATCGTCTGACCGCAGCTGACCGTGAAGTCTATGAGTCTTACTACCGGAAATCGAATACACGACTGGCCGACATGACATTCAACTGCAGAATCGCGTGGGACGAGGTATTTAAAAGTGAGATGGCAATCTATGAAGACTGCCTGATTCTCATGTCAGACGGCGGATGTTTCACGGACCCCCACCTCCTCATGCCAATGGGGGAGCTCGACGCCGCAAAGCTGGACCGTATTTTCACTGCCGTTCATGATGAATTCGACAAGCGCGGATGGCGCCTCAAGGTCATGTGTATTGACGAGGACAAGCTGTCGCTTTATGAGAATCTTCCCCACTTCACGGCAGAACCGTATTTTAATGATGATTCCTCGGACTACCTGTACGACGGAGAATCGATGCGCACTCTCACCGGCAATATTCTTCACAAAAAACGTAATCATGTGAACAAGTTCATGCGGCTGTATCCTGACTATGAATATGCAACACTGACACATGCAGACAGGGATGAGTGTCTTGCACTCGTCTCAGCATGGTGTAAATCCAAGGATATTGATCCTGATAACTGTGCAGAAAGTGATTACACCATGATCCGCCGGTTATTTCGGGATTTTGATCTGCTGGAAATTCATGGGGGACTGATAAGAACCGGTGGTATTGTAAGAGCTTTTTCCATGGGAAGCCTCGGGAACAACAACACGGCATACGTACATTTTGAAAAGGCTGATCAGGAGATACACGGAATTTATTCGGCCATTAATCAGATGGTTCTTCAAAACGAATTTCCATATGTCGATGCGGTTGACCGTGAAGAGGACTTAGGAATCCCGGGACTCAGGAAAGCCAAACAGTCCTATGAACCCATAGCGCTTCTTAAAAAATACAAAACATGGCTTACTGACAAATAACCGGGCTGTTCGTTGCAGATTTATCCATATTCCTTTTGTTTTTTTAATTATACTAAACCAATTCTTCTGAAATCGTTTATAATGAGCACATCCAGACAATTTTGAATATGCAAGAGGTAGAAAAATGGCTGCAGCACCACATATCTTAATTTGCGATGATGATCCGGTAGTACACGAATCTTTAGGCATTTATTTAGAGAATGAGCATTTCACCTATTCCAGTGCATACGATGGTAAAGAAGGCCTCGCGCATGTAATCAGCGACAAGCCTGATTTGATAATTCTGGATTTGATGATGCCGGAAAAGACTGGAATTGAAGTCTGCCGCGAAATCAGGAAAACGCTTTCCACTCCCATTATAATCCTCACTGCAAAAGGCGAGGAAATTGACCGCGTTCTGGGACTTGAACTTGGCGCGGATGATTATATTGTCAAACCATTTTCTCCCCGCGAAGTAATTGCCAGGATTAAGGCAGTTCTCAGGCGTATTTCCGAGCCGCAGGAAAGCGGATCCCTTCTTCGCTTTGATGGCCTTGAAATCAATCTGGATAATTATCAGGTTAAAGTTAATAACGAACTCGTATCCTGCACCCCCAAGGAAGTTGAAATCCTGCACCTTTTAGCATCACATTTAGGGCAGGTTATGGACAGGGAACAGATTCTGTCCCTGGTCTGGGGATATGATTATTTTGGTGATACAAGAACGGTAGATACTCACATCAAAAGAATTCGTCAGAAAATTTGTTATGAGGGTGCACCCTGGTCTCTGATTACAGTATACGGCGTAGGCTACAAATTCGAGGTTTCCACATAATGTTCCGCAGTATTTTTTTACGTCGTATTATTACGATGATGCTGATTGTTTCTTTGCTGTCAGCAATATTGACTTATATTCTTTATTCATGGGCTACCGTCCAGAATTTTGGAGAAAGCAGAAATATTGAGATATTCCTGCTTTCTGCCGCTATTGTTTCCGTTTTGATGCTGCTGCCTGTTTTTTTTGCGGCACGGCAGCTAGTTAAACCGCTGCAAAGAATGAATAGTGTCGCCCGTTCCATGGGACAGGGTGATTTTTCCGTCCGTGCCAATACTACAGCAAAGGGAGAAATCGGCGAACTGGCACATTCATTCAACGACTTGGCAGATAAGCTCTCCAACTCGATTTCCGAACTTACCATCGAAAGAAACCGGCTTCGCGAAATTTTTGATGTTATATCAGAAGGTATTGTATCAATTGATTTGGAACTAAATCCTGTGTATTCCAATCCGGCAATTTATACGCTTTTTGAAAATGCCAAACGCAAGAATTTTTTCACGGAACATCTGCAGCTCATACCATTTGAAGAAGTCTGGCAGGATTTTCAAAAATGTATCGATACAGGTTCAACTGTTGAACGCACCATAGACTTAAGGGATAATGCTTATCTTGTAACTATCGTTCCTTCTTTTGACAGCAATCGCCTGGTTACCGGCGCCACTGGATTTTTCAGGGATATTTCCGAGTCAGAACATCTGGAACAAACGCGGCGCGATTACGTGGCAAATGTATCTCACGAACTGCGCACTCCCCTTACCGCCTTACGGGGACTTGTTGAACCGCTTGCAGACGGAATGGTGCGCAATGAAGACGACCGTATGCGGTACTACGGAATCATCCTTCACGAGACATTACGACTTTCGAGGCTTATTGACGACATGCTCGAGCTCTCCAGGCTACAGGCAAGAACAATCGCTTTCAAGACATTTCCATTTGATCTCAATGATCTTCTTAGTGAACTCAAAGCCAAGTTTACGCCGATCATGAACGATGCGACAATAACTTTTCATATTGAATATAGGAGCGGCCCTTGTCCAACCGTTATGGGTAATCCGGATAGAGTAGAGCAAATATTGATTATCCTGATGGATAATGCGAAAAAATATACGGCTGCAGGCGGTACGATTACTATCTCAACCGAATTGAACGAGAAAAAAGATATAGTGCTTGTTTCCGTAAAAGACACTGGCCAGGGCATACATGAATATGATATTGACCATATATTCGACCGCTTTTACAAGGCCGACCGCGCACGCGGAAAAAAAGGAACCGGACTGGGTCTATCCATCGCAAAGGAACTATTAAATTACATGGGTGAGACGATTACCGTTCAAAGCGATTACGGCGAAGGAACAACCTTCACCTTTACTCTTAAATGTGTCCATGGCACAATGTGGTACTGATTTTCCCATCATGCAAGGAGATAATATACATGTCAGATTTATCCTCTCCCAGGGATGAGAACCTTTCTGCAGAGGAGGGTATCCGGATTAACCGCTATATCGCTTCAAGCGGGTTCTGTTCCAGACGTAAAGCGGATGAATATGTAGCCGCCGGTGCAGTGACCGTGGACGATGCAGCGGCTATCGCAGGCACTCGCGTATTGGAAGGGCAGGTCGTCCGCGTAGATGGCAAGCCCCTTTTTCCGGACGAGGATTATGTATATATTGCACTCCACAAACCACTGGGTATCACATGTACAACAGACAGGCGGGATCAGGACAATGTCATCGACTACATTCATTTTGACAAACGTATATACCCTATCGGACGACTTGACAAATCGTCTACAGGGCTTCTTCTTCTGACTAATGACGGAAATATCGTAAATAGGATACTTCGTGCGGAAGGGCATCATGAGAAAGAATATGTTGTTGAAGTCGACAGGCCTGTCACGCAGGACTTCCTTGCAAGTATGCAAAGCGGCGTCCCTATTCTTGACAGGGTAACAATGCCATGCAAAATCATTCAGACAGGAAGTCATACTTTCCGTATCATTCTCATGCAGGGACTTAACAGACAGATCCGGCGTATGTGCGAATACCATGAGTATCATGTACGCAAACTGAAGCGTACCCGGATTCTTAATATTGATATAGGCTTTTTGCCGCTGGGTGACTGGCGCTATCTTACATTCAAGGAGATTCGTGATCTGAAGACTCTGATTTCGGAGCCTCCCAGGGCTCGAAAATAAAAGTGCCCCTGTACGTCTGATTCTTGATAAACCGGCGGCTTTGCTGCCCGGTTCTTTCTATATCCCTCAAGTAGAAATCCAGAAACAGTTCATATGTATCTTTCTGAGTCATTTCTTCCTGATGCTGGTGGTCGTCAATATCTTCGGGGGCATATAAAGACGCAGAAAATGAAAATTTCTCCCCATCAGCTGATGTTATCTTTATTCCTGTGCCGCTTCCATCGGAAATCACAAGGTACTGCGTATCGCAGTGTGCTCCGTTTTCCTGCGGCCTTGCATACTCATGATAAAGCTGCCCGGGAGCTGCTTCATAATATCCGATCCGGGCAGATTCCTTACGGTCCGGGTAAGCTTCATGAAAGCCTCTTCCATACCATGCAAGTAAATCCATATCCTGTGGGATATGCACGCGAAAACCACTTCTCAGAAGATCATAGCGGGGTGTAAATGCAAGCGTTACCGTGAGTTTACCGTCCGGACCCATCACATACTGCACCATTACTTCGCCTTTGAAAGCGAAGCTCTTGTAGTGGACAAGCATGGAGAAATCTTCTCCTGCCATCTCATAATGGAATCGTTCATACCGCAGATCATGCTGAATTGTCCTCCAGTCGGTTTCCTTCGAAAAAACAGTAGCTGAAAGAACAAAGGATTGATCGGATCTGTCACTATTTGTCGCTGCCCGATAAAAACTCGGCTGCAGGCTGCCTGCTAATAGTTGATGGTCTCCAAAATCAATGGAACTGAGTCCTCCGCTTTTTCTTGAAAAGTCAATCTGCATTAAGGAATGTTTGACCGTTATCGCTTCCGGACGCGTGCTGACAGACAGTTCTTTATGAGGCTCAGGCTCAAACCCGACTGTAAGATCCTGTTTGCCGGGCAATGCCGGAAGATGACTCCCCGCGTCTGTTACACCGGACATATATCCTGCCGCCTGATCAATCAGCACCTGCTGATAAAACGCAATCTCATGCCCCTGGGGGGCGTAATAAGTGTCTTCAGCCAGACATACACGAATGTCCAGGACAAGTTCAAGATTTTGAGAGGAATGGAATAATTGAGTCAGAAAAGGGTCTGAGATCATCCAGTCAGGTGTCATATACTCACTGACAGTAAACGGGAAACGAATATCCTGCTTACCCAATGGATTGATGGACTTGACCATTCCCCGCCCTCCCCGGATACGCCGGCCGCCAAGGAGAAGCTGCCAGTGCACAACAAGATCATTAGTATGACCTATCGGATGCAGATTGATTAAAGTCAAATCAGAGGGGCTTTCCGCTGATGCAAGGATCTGCAGCGTCTCACATTGTTTTTTTATCTCGTAATAGGTGGGGTATGGAATTCGTTCGGCATTTACAATGCCCTGTGCGACCGGTACATCCATTTTTTCATGATATTCCTCAAGATCGCCCTGATGAAGCCAGTGGAAATCCGAAGAATCACTATCTCTTTTTGCTCTTCCGTGCATTGCTTCAAAAACAGAATGCCCCGGTTCCAGCTTAGCTTGAAGTATCCCCTTGTTAACACATATATCCGACCATTCGCCGAAAAGAGTTCCGGCTTCACAGGGAAAAGGCGGAATATCTGACAAAGTCAGGGAACGGTCCTTCTCACTGAAAAAGGGTCTGGAACTATCGAGTAATAAGAGTCTCTGTTTGAGTTCCCATAGCTTGCCCTCATCAAAGCGAAGCGGAGCAAAAGACCAGAACACAATGCTGGGATGCGTCATAAGGCTTTCGATCATCGTGCGGATATGCACTCCATCGGCCTGACTGATTACATAAAGTCCATAATGATCGCACATCTGATAGAACATCGGATCCGACGGGAAATGCGCTACAAGTACAGCGTTCAGGTTTGCCTGTTTGATCAGGCATATATCCTGTCTCAGGCGGTCAGCGGATACAGCCAGCCCCCCGACAGGGTCAAAGTCAAAATACCGTACGGCACGAAGCGGAAGAGCTACATCATTGATATGAAAAACCCTGGCAAGAACTTCAATTGTCCGAAACCCAAACCGTCTTTTTTTGGCACATATTATCCGGTCGTGCGCATCTCTTACAGTCAATACGAGATCATATAGAGTGGGTTCCTGGTCAGACCACGGGAGCACACCCGTTGCATTCATCAGAGTATTCAGCGTCAGTTCGGAGCCGCTGGGAATACTTCCCTCGAGATCCTGAAGCACAGACATCGGATGTACAGGAAGATGGTACAGATCATATTCATTTCTTACTTCAATAAGTGTACATTCGACACGAACCGGAATCATCAAATCTGTATGATTCTGAAGGGAAACCTGCACACGCAAACTGCTGTCTCTTCTGTTCCCCGGTTCACTTGTCAGATGATTAAGGTACGTCGGCTCTTCTTCAGCTATTGACAGTGTTGTATCCGTGTCAGGAGCTTCAGGCAAATTTCGTGCCGTTCCGTCGTTAATCCATGCCGTTTTCAAAGAGACACCGGATATTTCAACGAATGATTCGGCAACGATTTCAGGCATTCTGAAAATTCCGCTGTATCCAAAAGTTCCATTCTCTCTTCTTATGCGGCCATGTCGGTCGGAATCAAGGCGATAAACAAGAATTGTCAGCAAATTGTTTTCATCCTGCAGAAACGGAGATATCAATATTTTTGATGTGGAATAGCAGGCGCCTGATGTCGTAACAAGATTCCCGTTAACAAACAGTTCAAAACGTCCGCGTATTCCGCTGCATAAAAAATAGACAGCCCTCTCGTAAAAGGAGACAGGCATAGCAATCCATGTACGATATACGCCGACATCATCATCTGATTCATTTCCTGCCAGTGACATAAGCCTGGTCTGTATTCGTTTCTTAAGATTGTTTCCTTCTTCCATCGTTCCCGCATCATACATGAGATCTGACGGAAGGCCATAGCCCTCCTGCTGCCAGACAGAAGGCAAGTCAACTGCATCCCACGAATTATCATTGCATGTCGGCTCCTTAAAATCGAGGGGAACCATGTCCCTATTTTCAGCATGAAAAAATCGCCAGGCCGACACGAAAAACTGCCACTTAGTCGGAACAACTCCAAACTCCGGCAAAATCTTTTCAGAGTATATTTCATCTATGGAATCATAGGGCCAAAAATAATCCAGCCCGCTTTGCGGTTTCATATATCCATTCTCCTGTAATTACACAATCTTTTCTGCACAAATAACTCTCTCTGCAGATACTTATAATTGAAATGTCTAAGAGCATTTTAACATTTTGAAGGGCAAAACACATATCAATCGTGTTTCTTTTTAAAACCGCACACAAGAAACAACTCTTTTCAATTACAAAAAAGCACGGCGGGCAGTGAATATCTGCTGTCCGCCGTGCTTATCAATTTGTTGGATTTGGCCATTATTTTCAGAATAGGTTCATAAGGTTTGTTGTAAGGAACAGTGTTGCCATAAGCGTCGACACCAGCGATACCACGGTAACCTGTGTATTGAGGGACGGTCCGGCAGTATCCTTGAAAGGGTCACCCACCGTATCTCCGACAACAGCTGCCTTATGGGCATCCGATCCTTTACCGCCATGGTTGCCTGCTTCAATAAATTTTTTGCCGTTGTCCCAGAGTCCGCCGGCGTTAGACATAAACAGAGCAAGAAGAAGACCGCTGACGATGTTGCCGGCCAAGAAACCGCCAATCGCCTGTACTCCACCGACAAAGCCTACGGCAAGCGTTACAACAATTGCCATAACTCCTGCTGGCACCAGTTCCTTTAAAGCGCCGACCGTCGCAATATCAATACATTTGTTATATTCGGGAGATACTCCCTCCTTACCTTCTTTAAGACCAACAATCTCTCTGAACTGCCTATGGATTTCTGCAACCATACGCTGAGCATTTCTATCAACACCAAGCATCAGCATGGCACTGAACACTGCCGGAATTGCAGCACCGGTCAATAGTCCAAAAAACACAAGCGGATTCAGAAGATCAAAACTGACAATCTTCTCATACAGAATTTTACCTGCTTCAGCATTCAATTGATCAACAGCCACATTCACCTGACTCATAAAAGCTCCGAGAAGAGCAATAATTGTAAGTCCTGCAGCGCCTATCGCGAAGCCCTTGGTAACAGCTTTAACCGTATTGCCGGCGCTGTCCAGAGCATCTGTAATATCCAGTGCCTTATCTCCCAGATGTCCCATTTCAACGAGTCCTCTTGCGTTATCCACAATCGGACCATAAGCATCATTGGAAATAACCATGCCAACGATGGAAAGCATTCCCACAGCAGCCATTGCTATTCCAAACATACCAAATGATGCAGCCTGATCCGGTGTTGTCGCCAGAGGTTCACATAATTTGTAAGCTGCAAGTGCTGATACTCCAATACCTATCATAGAAGGCAGAACGCTGAGAAAGCCATAAGACATACCGGAAAGTATGGTAAATGCCGGACCGGTTTTGGATGCATTTGCAACATAACGTACCGGAGGCTTATTATCATTAGTAAAGTAGTCGCTTACTACACCGATAACCGTACCGACAAGAAGTCCTACCGTCATTGCGCCCCAGACTCTCCATTCGAAGTTGAACAGCCAGGTTGCAATTGCAGTAAGGCCTGCAAAAATTCCCGTGGTAACATATGTACTCATATTTAGCGCGCGTGTCGGGCTTGCATTTTTGCCCATACGGGCGGCAATAACTCCAACTGCAGAAGCGAGAAGGCCAATTGCAGCATAACAGAAGACCATAACCTGAAAGTCTCCCTTACCCAGCGAAGACGCTATAACAAGGGCCGCAGCCATCGAAGCAACATTCGAGTCAAAAAGATCAGCACCCATACCGGCGACATCGCCGACATTATCGCCAACGTTATCAGCGATTACTGCAGGATTTCTCGGGTCATCTTCAGGAATGCCAAGCTCAACTTTTCCGACAAGGTCTGCGCTGATATCTGCTGTTTTTGTGAAGATACCGCCGCCGGCCTTTGCAAAGAGCGCCAGGGACGAAGCACCGAAGCTAAAGCCAAGAATAGCACTGGGTTCACCGCCGGTCAGCGCATACACAATCGTTACACCCAAAAGGGTTCCGCCGACAACAGACATGCCCATGACCGCACCGCCTCTGAATCCGGAGAGGAATGAAGGTCTGATTCCTTTGGTGGCCGCTTCCGCTGTTTTCATATTGGCAATCGTTGAGACTGTGATTCCAACCTTGCCTGCCATTGCGGAAAGACAGGTACCAAACAGATAGCAGGCAGCCATGATTATATTTTTACTTGGATTTCCGGTCCAGATTGGACTTGGCAAAAATACAAGAATCAATATCGCCGCTACTCCTGCGAATCTGGCAAGAAGCAGATATTCGCGGCGAAGAAAAGCACTTGTACCTTTGCTGATCAACTCGCCTATTTTGTGAATGGTCTCATTGTTTGATGGTTGTCTCTTAACCCATAAATAGAAATAATAAGCCACGCCAAAGGAAATCAGGGAAACAGAAATTGCCATAATATAGGCTATTGTAATAGTCATGCTCCACACCCCTTACTAACGATTTATTCCCGCTTGTTACAGCAGGACAGCCAACAATTCTTTAGATGCATACAGATCAAAGACCAAATGCATCTATAATAAAGATACCACAATAAAAAACAAAATCACTGACTAATTTACATTTCTTTTTATAAATTGACGTTCATTTTTTGTGCACATTGCACAATTTCAAAGCACAAATGATTCTCATCCCAAAAACGGCGCGCTAATATTCTCAATATATTATATATAAAAGAAAAAGAGTGGCGCTGGTGAAGTGCGTCAGCTCTTTTTTCATAGAATAACTGCATGCTATTTGAAATAATAACCGGACTGCGCCTATTTCCTGTAGCCCTTTGAAAAAGAAAAGTATCCCCTGAGCAAATGCCCGTTCATCATAAGAATGAGTCCATCCAGAGCATCAAAACTGAGCTCTCCGCCGGAAAAATTCACAAGTGCACGCAGTGGCATATCCGTAAACATGGCATTCATCATCCTTATCTCATCAGGCCTGGGATCCTCTGCATATAATGCCTCAAAGCGCTGATGAATTTTTTTGAAGAAGATGCGGCCGACAAAGGAGCCGGCCAATTCGGAAAGAGTAGAATTCAAATGATACCGCCCCTTCTTTGCTGTCGGAACAGCAGGCATTTTCGCTCCATAGACATATTCAAACTGCTGCTTTGGGATCGCAAGATTATTGTTTCCCAGCGAATAATACGCAGGTGCCTGCTGTCGGTAATCAGGTATAACTACTCCTTCCGAAGCAGATTTGACATATATTTCTGCACTGAGTCGTATGTCTCTGGAAGAGGCGCCGGCAAGTATGGTGTATACTCCGCTTTCAACATGCCAGTCATGGATATTTGTATTAAAATATGCAAAAGACCGCTTGTCAAGATTAACGGAAATCCTCCCGGTCTCCCCTTTTAACAATGCTATTTTGGCAAACCCCTTCAATTCTTTTTTTGCTTTGAAGATTTTGGATTCCGGTGGCTGCACATAAATCTGTACAATTTCACTGGCATCAAAATCACCGGTATTCTCAACGTCCATTGTCACCAGGATTGTATCTGAATCCACAATCTCCGTACGGCTTAAAGAGAGATTTCTGTATGTGAATGTTGAGTAGGAAAGCCCGAATCCAAACGGGAAAAGGACATTTTTGTGGGCTGCATCGTAGTAACGGTAGCCAACAAATATGCTCTCCCGATATTCGGCTGTCTTTGCGGCGCCAAAATAAGGATAGCTCGGATTATCAGAAAGAAACACAGGGAAAGTCTCTGCAAGCTTGCCGCATGGAACTGCTCTTCCAAAAAGCAGATCATAAGCAGCATCTCCTGCAGCCTGACCAGACAGATAGCACATCAAAACAGACTGCACGGCAGAAATCCATGGCATAACGAAGGGGGAACCTCCGTACAGAATGACAGCCACATTGTTGTTCACTTTTGCGATCTCCGAAATCAGGCGGTTATGGCTCTCAGGCAGGTCCATATGAGTCCTGTCAAACCCCTCCGATTCATATTCATCCGGAAGACCGGCAAAAACAAAAACAATATCTTTACCACGGGCGGCTTCCTTTGCCTTGTCCAGCAGAACAGCGTCCGTTTCGTCACTATCAAGTCGGTAGCCATCAGCATACACAAAATCAATTTCATTACGTATAAAGGCATCATATGCATTCGACACTTGTGTCGGATTAATCCTTGAACTGCCGCTTCCCTGATAGCGCGGTGTCTTTGCAAACGCGCCTATAACAGCGACCCGCTGGGATTCATGAGCCGGAAGCAAACCTTCATTTTTGAGAAGGACTGCTGATTCGAGAGCAATCTTTCTGGCAAGTACATTATTTTTCTGATAGGGTTCCTGTTGAGGACGTTCATTACCCAGCGGCTTATTAATCAACTCCAAAAGCCTTATGACCGCTGTATCAAGCACATCTTCAGACAGACTTCCGTTATTGACCGCATCGACAATTCGTTTGTCATTCAATCCGCCTGAGGACGGCATTTCCAACTCAAGTCCGGCTGCAAGGCCCTCCTCGCGGATATTAACCGCACCCCAGTCAGACATCACAACCCCGTCAAACCCCCACTCAGTGCGCAAAATATCCGTCAAAAGTTTTTTACTCTCACTTGCATATGTACCGTTCACAGCATTGTAGGAAGCCATAAGAGTCCAGGGCTGAGCAAGCTTTACGGCTTTCTCAAAACCGGTCAGATAGATTTCGCGAAGAGTCCTCTCATCAATAATGGAATCGCACACCATGCGGGCCTTCTCCTGGCTGTTTGCTGCAAAATGCTTCAGTGATGTGCCAACGTTCCGACTTTGAATGCCTGAAATCAGTGCTGCCGCCATTTCACCGGCAACATAAGGATCTTCGGAAATGTATTCAAAGTTTCTTCCGCACAATGGAGATCTCTTAATGTTGACACCGGGTCCGAGGATAACGGAAACCTCCTGGTCAAGGCACTCTTCTCCGAGCGCCTGTCCCATTTCATACATCAGATCCCTGTCAAAAGAACAGGCAGTAGCGCAGGCAGTCGGAAAACAAGTGGCTTTCAGGCTTTCTCCAATACCTCCTCCGCTCTTTGGGGAAATTTGTTTTCGAAGCCCATGCGGGCCATCCGTTACCATAATACCTGGAATATTCAGCCGTGAAATGGGTTTCGTGTGCCAGAAATCCTGTCCCGAGCATAGTGATGCTTTCTCTTTCAGGGTCATATTTTTTACTAATTCATGAAAATTTTGATTCATTCAATACTCCTCCAAAGATAAACTAAAATGATGAATGTTAATTCAAAATAATTATATGTTAATTGGTAGTATTATATCTTCAGAAGTTCTTTGATTATCGTTAATTGTAATTCTTTTTATATATCTTTACAAGTAATTTGGCAAAATAATGTACCATTTTTGACACACCAGCAAATTGACCAAAGATTGGATACGTGAAATGAAAAGTTAAATTCCGGTAATAGGAAAGAAGCGGAATCCTTTGTGCATACAGGCCTTACACTTGCGCAAGTTCAGCATATCTGGCATACTATAAATAGCCTCAATCACATGGGGGCGTACTGGTTTCGACGGGGTCGTTGGGACTGGGAAAGCGGGTAGAGGATTCTCGTTGGCCTCTCTAAAAAACGGGATAGCAAGTAATTGCAAACAATAATACACAACTCGTAGCTGCTTAATCAGCCACGCATCTCTCCGTCCGATCTGCTGGACGGGTCTGGGATGTCAGACAGCAGACCTTACCAATCGGCAGGTTAAATTGGAAAACGCCGCACAATAAGCTTTGAAGGTGCGATGTACTTATGAAGCTACCGGACGTTGCAGCCTGTCAGCGGGCTCGCTCCAAAGGGGAATACTCTGATCACTGACTGCACCCGGAGATGTCCCAGTGGATATGGTTTCGGACAAGGGTTCGATTCCCTTCGCCTCCACCACAAAAAACCTAGAGCAGCAATAGTTCTAGGTTTTTTTGTATGCTTCCCATCGCGCAGTCTCGTTTATGTAGTCTTTCCGACTTTAACAATAACAATATCTTCGTTTTCAAAGCATATTGTGAATAAATTACCGTCGGGAACGCAGTTTTTCTCTTCATTTTTATGAATAACCAGATAATCTATGCCAAGTTTCTCTGCAAGTTCATATTTGAAAATATTACTATATTCGTTTCTGAATAACTTATCATTTTCACTCACCTTTTCCTCACATTTTGAAATATCATAGCCCGAATTTACTGTACCAGAATACCCTTCAATAGAATACTGTCTTGCCGAATATGCCGAATCATAAAACCATAATGCCGTTGCATCTGTTTTGATTGATGATATGTAGTGTTTGTTCGTGGCACATACGGCAATTTCGTTCGTATTGGCTCTTACCCACTCCAGCCCTTCTATTTCGCCTTTGGATGCAGAATAAGCGTCCTCGTAAATACGGTCACCTTTCATTGCATAACTGCTGTCATCCAGAGCATATTTAATATTTTTCACATGCTCTGACAGATTGCCGACAATCGATATTATTATGATAAGTATTCCAATAAATGCGGGGCTAAATTTGATAAAATTAGCAACATTCACCTCTATATATGATACCGGCCAGCGTTCTGCCAAAAATTTAGCGCTTATACATATCACGACCGGAAGGGCCGCAAATAGAAAATACATCTGCGAGTGTCCCACGTGCTCAACTAAATAGTAACCGCCAATACCTTCGATGATGAATGCATATGAAAACAGTTCGATATCAGGGATTTTTTTTCCTTTTATATAACGGTAAATAAAGATTGAAATGGCAAAAACCGAAACATAACCTGCTATACCAGCTGCGATCGCATAATTGGGAATCAGTAAAATTAGTTTAGCTAACAGTCTGTTGCCAATAATCGAAACGATGAAATTGTAGTAATAGTTAAATATAGGAGTGTAAGGAACAACACTGAATAAATTGTCAATATTTAGTATAATCAAACCGGATCCCGATCCTTTTGACAAAAGAAGAGGATAAATAATGGCAAAAGAAGCTGCAGTGACCGCCAACAACAAAAGATTTTTAATCCGACTCTGCTTGTATCGGAATGACAGGATAAAATATAACACCATTCCGCCAACAACCATTACAGCAAAAGGACCCTTCAGTCCAGACAGTAATAATTGCAAAATGAAGATCAAAACTAATAATTTTGAGAATGCTTTTTTCCCCAATTCCTCATCACTGTCCAAAACTAATTTTACAAGCGCAAGTATAATTAGCAGGCAAGGCAATGCCAGCGAAACGGCATTCACATTCGTCAGAAAGTGAAATGTAAAAGTGTTGCAAAATATGACATCTACCTTTGGAAGGAAAAGTAGAACAACTGTTGCCGCCTTTACTGCCCATTTGCTAAATTTTTCCAATGACATTTTAAAAAATCCATATACAGAAAAAACCATCAGAAACGGCACAAAAAACACCGGATATCCCATTACACAGTTATACGGTTCCGTTTTGAATATGATATTACATATGGCAAGAAACAGGTCGCTGAAATAATGATACGAAAACATGGCACCCAAAACTCGGAAATCTCCGAAAGAATTGCTTGCAAGCATATTAATATTGCCCATGTGCCATATAGAATCCAGATCTTTCAGGTATTCTTCTGCTGGATTTTGCAAAAATGTATATATTGCGACAAGCAATAAGATAATTGAAAAAATGGTATATACAAACATGTTGCCTTTGACAAATAATTTTCCATAATTGAGTCTTATTATTTTCAAATTGATCTTTTTGTGTCTGATGAGATATACCGCCGCAAGCATCGCGAGAACGGGAACTGTAAATCGGATTATTGAAACACATCCTGCCAGTTTTAAGATGTAATACTGAATAAAAAGAAGGAAGATTCCTAGAAAGAAAACGAGTACAACTTTCAGATAGCAGTTAAGTTTTGTCAGGACTTCTGGAAGGGCAAGCAGATAATATAGGATAAGTCCTGGAATCATCACATAAAAAGTACAGTATAGAACGAAAAGAAATCCCTTATTGACAACGGATGTGTAAGCCAAAATGAAAATGTTGACTGCACTGAACAGTACGACAAAGAATTTCATAATTAAAGATAAATTCCTTTTCTTATTAGTATTCATCCTCTTGAAAGCCCCTTTATTATTTTACGATAAATCAGTAAAATCCTTAGGATAAATGTTTAATATTTACCAGAATATTACCGGTAAAAACGATACCATGCTCCCTGCAGGCATATATTATTTCACCGTAAATATGACCGCCGCTTCCCTGTAGCAGAATGATCCCCTGTTACGTGCTGATATGCGGCATTTGTGATACAAAATTGGCAACTCCTTCACATATTTTCTGCTGATAGTCCGCATTGGATAAGTTTTTATCATCTGCTGCGTTTGACATGAATCCCATTTCCAGAAGGAAACTCGGTATGTCCGCAGCCCAGTTCAGTCCGCTGTATGTACTTCCCGCGCTGCATCCCCTGTAATTCGCGCCGGTGGCATCGGAAAAACACCCGCCAAGAATATCGCCCCAACCGGAAAGCGATCCGGCGTATTTCCCCGAATCAGCAACAAAGACACCAATTCCTCGTGATGATGAATTGGTAGATCCGTCACAATGCAGACGAATATAGACATCCGGAGCGTGTGATAACGCAATGTTTGCGCGGTCAATATTGGATATATCAACATCATTGGTGGTTCGTGTCATATAGACCACACACCCCAGCGACTCGAGGTAGTCCCGCATTCGAAGACCAATTTCGAGATTTACTTCGTATTCAGGCCGACCGGTTGATACCCCGGAGGTTCCCGAAGAACATTTGTCTTTTGTTCCGGACATATCGGGTCCGAGAGCTTCCTGATCGCTGTTTGCGTGAAGCTGATGGCCAGGATCCAGAACAACTACATATCCGGAAAGATCAGGTGCATCCCCACTTGTATTTTTTGTGGGATTTGCAGTGGTGGCTGCAGCTGTCGAAGCTTTCGAAGTTGCCGATGCTTTTGAAGAAGCGGCTGCAGTAGAAGCAGATGTTGAGGCAGCAGCCGTAGAGGCGCTTGTTTCCGGCTTATCGGTTGGAGCTGCCGAACTTATTTCTGCAGGTGTCGGTGTAGTCGTAAGTACGAGTGATGAGACAGCAGATATTGGAACTGAACTGACATCCGCCGCAGTTGTTTGATTATTACTACCGGATGAAAATCTGTCAGCTGCTGCATATATTCCGATCGAAAATATGCCGAGCACGAGTACGGCCAAACAACTTTTTATAATTGCTAGCTTTCTTCTTGCAGCTCTTTCCCGCGGACCTGGTGTGTTTTTTTTCATAAAATCCTCTTCGGGTGAGTTTTTTCGATTGCAGTTATCTAAAGACATTCTAACACAGGCTCGAATTTGTTCCCGGTTTACCTTCAAAATCAGTTGCTGAAATATTTCAAGCCAGTAATAACTGCAAGTTTATCAAATATTGCTGTTTTTTCAATAAATGTCCGTTAAAATATGTATATACATTTTTATGATATTTTTAGTATTTTTTTTATGAAAAGGCGGAAATAATATGACTAAAACGGCGCTTGTTGTTGGATTAGGGTTTGCTGGAAGTGTAGTTGCCAGAGAGCTTGCAGAAGCAGGTTTTTCGGTTCTCGCATTTGAAAAAAGAAGCAGCATAGCCGGCAACATGTATGAATGTGTCCGTTCAAACGGTGTTCGTGTCCATATGTACGGCCCGCATATATTTCATACAAATTCCAGGAAGGTATATGACTACCTATGTGCCTTTTCCTCCTTCTACCCATATACACACCGGGTCCTCGGCAGAATTCAGGGGAAGCTTGTACCAATCCCCTTCAATTTTACTTCAATTGATGTTCTTTTCCCCGTAGAACGCGCCTGTCTGCTGAAGAATAAGCTATCCGGCTGTTTTGGTGATCGGGACCGTGTGTTTGTGTCCGAACTGATTTCCCACGCTGATCCTGACATTGCAGCGCTCGGGGGGTTCATATTTGAAAATGTTTTTGTTCACTATACTGCCAAACAATGGGGTGTACCTGTCTCGGAAGTAGACACCTCCGTCATAAACCGCGTTCCTGTGGTTTTGGGAACCGACGACAGATATTTTCCCGATGCTATTCAGATGATGCCTCTTGAGGGCTACACGCGGCTTTTTGAAAATCTTCTGAATCACCCCAATATACAATGCTTTCTTCAGGCAGATGCTGCAAATTACCTGAAGGTGAATATCGAATCCCGTATTCTCTCACTCAATGGTGAACCTTTCACAGGTCCGGTCATCTACAGCGGGCCTGCCGACGAATTGTTTGAGTGTTCGCTTGGTCCTCTTCCATACCGCAGTCTGGATATGCAGTTCGAAGATTGTCCTGTTGATTACTATCAGAATGCATCTGTAATCAATTATCCAAACGAGGAAGAATATACAAGAATCACTGAATTCAAACATATGACATTACAGGTGCTTCCCGGGAATACGACTATAATGAAGGAATATCCGCTGCCATATCGTCCCGGCGGCGCCACGTCCCCTTATTATCCGATAGTGGGGCCCCGGAACCTGGAGCGTTACAACGCCTATCTCGATACAAGTCACCTGTTTCCCAACCTCTATCTTTGCGGGCGTTTAGCAGAATATCGTTACTATAACATGGACGCTGCCGTAGAACGGGCACTGAGCGTAGCAACCCAGATCCTTAAGGATTTCCCGGCAAAATGATATTATTGACATATCTGGAGGAATCAAATGCTGCAACTTAATAAAAGCCCTATTTCGAATACTGCCTTACATGACAGCCTGCACATTATAATCCCTGCATACAATGAAGAAATGAATATTGATGCCGTTGCCCGCGAATGGCATGAAGTTGTCAGACAAATCGGCAACGGTTCGAAACTTGTCATTATAAATGACGGCAGCAAAGATAACACTTATAGGAGGCTTCAAGAACTCTCCGGTGAACTGCCCTGCCTGTGTCCGATGACCAAAAAAAACGGCGGACACGGATCAACCGTGCTGTTTGGATATAAGTATGCATTGCTGGAAAATGCGGACTACATTTTCCAGACAGACGGCGACGGACAGACGCTTGCGTCAGAATTTCCCGCGTTCTGGGAAAAACGTCATGAACATCCTGCAATTATCGGGTATCGCAATCATCGCCAGGATGGGTTTTCACGCGTATTTGTCACCAAGGTCTTAAAGCTTGTACTTCGTCTGATATTCGGAATAAAGGTCACAGATGCAAACACGCCTTACCGTCTAATGAAAAAAGAAACACTTGCACGTTACGTCCCGAGAATCCCAAATGACTTCAATCTATCCAATGTTCTGCTGACAGTACTTATGCTCGACGCCAAAGAGGATGTCCTCTTCCTCCCTATTACGTTCCGACCGAGACAAGGCGGTAAAAACTCCATCAATTTCAGAAGAATTATTGGCATTGGCCGTCAGGCAGTCAAAGATTTCCGGCAGATTCGCAAAAGCATGAAGGAGTAATTGAACTATATGTTTTTTTCTCAGCTGTTTTTTACAATTACACCTTCCATGACGTCTGCAACATTTTCGCAGGCATCAAGTACATTTTCAAGACAATTAAATATATTCTGCCATTTAATAACTTCAATTGCATCCGCATCGGAGGAGAATAAGTCCTTCATAGCCTTCTGGTAAAGAGCATCGCCCTCTTCTTCAATGTGGTTGATCTCGACAAGAAGTCCGGGAAGTTCTTTAGATTTTTTGAAATTTTTGAACTCAACGGTAGCAGCCATAAGGGCAGCACATGCCTTTGTGATAAGATTAACGAGTTCTTTGGCAGGTTCGCGGATTGTATACACAGAAAGCATATCCATCATGATTGATACTTCATCAATTGTATCGATTGTATCTTCAATATTACGGGCAATCTCAAGGATATCTTCCCGCTCAATCGGTGTAATAAACGAGCGGTTCAGATGATATACCAATACATGATAGAGTTCATCACCCTCATGCTCTATCTGATGAATCGCGATGGATTTCTCCTTTGCTTCACCCAAATTGTCCATAAGATCATCCAAACATGCTGCAGCGCGGTCACAGGTAGATGCCGATTTACAAAACAGATCAAAATAGTCAGCTTCTTTGCTATTCATATTGGTACCTCACTTACCTTCAATCAAATTTAAAAAATCAGTAAAAATAATTTTGTCATAAAATATGCAATCAAACCACAACCAGGAAATGTCAGAACCCATGCCATGATCATTTCTTTTGCTACGCCCCAGTTAACGTTACTCATACGTTTTGATGCGCCGACGCCCATGATAGCAGTCGTTTTCGTATTTGTTGTGCTGACAGGCAGGCCAATGGAAGAACAGATAAATAATATAACGGAAGAAGACATATCAGCTGCAAATCCCTGGTATTTTTCAAGCTTTACCATGTCCATGCCGACCGCCTTAATGATCTTATAACCGCCGACAGATGTGCCGATGCTCATAGTAAAGGAGCAAATAACAATAAGCCATAAAGGAATAACATATGATCCGTTGGTACCGGTGATCCAGGTGCTGGTCAGAGGTGAAATGGAAAGCGCAAGAAGAATTATTGCCATAAATTTCTGTCCGTCCTGTGCGCCGTGCATAAATGCCATCGCTCCTGCGGCAATAGCCTCACCTGCGTTAAATATCCTATTAGTTGTTGTGCGTCTGACCCGTCGGAATATAACTTCAATTAGTTTTGTAATATAATAACCGACTATAAAGCATAGAAGGGAAGAAACAACAAGGCCAATCAAAATCTTTGACCAGGCAGTGCCGTTAATCGTTTTAAGGGCATTACCAATTTCGCCTATATTGACACCTTTATCGAATTTGTATAGAGCAATCGCTCCGCCTGTAACACCTGCAATAAGTGCATGGCTTTCACTGGTGGGAATACCGAAATACCAGGCGGCTGTTGCCCAAATAACAATAGCAAACGATGAAGCCGCCAGCATAACAAGCTGATCATTCGCTGGATAAGAGGCGATTTTGACCATGCCGCTGACCGTTTCAGCGACACTTGTACTGATAATACACATAATCAATGTACCAAGGAAGTTAAGAACGACGGCCATCTTTACTGCAGTGGAAGGTGTCATAACCCTGGTGGAGACAGCCGTAGCAATAGCATTGGGGGCATCTGTCCAACCATTTACAAAAATAACACCCAGCAAAAGAACGACGACAACAAGTAATAGGACAATATCCAAATGCTCACACCCTTTTCTCTCAGATTAACCGAATCCCGGCAATCTGTAACGTCCGTCCCATGCTTTCACAAAAAATCTGCCTGATATCGCTGACAAATATGCAGGACAATCCTAATAGTATTAGGAAAATCATTACCATTTGTATGACAAGACAGGCAGATCAAAAAAAATGGTCGAGGTGAAGAGACTCGAACTCCCGACATCCTGCTCCCAAAGCAGGCGCGCTACCAACTGCGCTACACCTCGATATGATTGGGAAGCAAATCGCAACAGACGTAATTATAAACGATACATGTATGAACTGCAATCCCGGGCGTGCAATATAAACATGTGCTTTACCTAGATTTAACATAACAAATCCAGAAATTGCAAAAAGAATCTGGAAATTGCAAAACGATTCGTTATCCGGCGAAATACTGTATCGCGAGGATCAGCAAAAAGGATATTACAATCATGACAATCATCATCCAAAGAATCTTTACGATTTTTTTTGAATAGCGCCAGACCTTTTGGGCGTCCTGCTTTCCTATCTCGCGTTGTGTCATTCTCTTTCTGTTTCGTGAGCGGCCGTCATAGAGAAACATTCCGCATTTAGTACAAACAGAGCGGGTTCCATTTTCTGTCTCACAGCGTGGGCATTTCATTTTTGGTTTTCCTCACTTCTCGAAAATCGCATTGCCGTCATAATTTTTACATTATACACCAAAAAATCTTCGTTTTCGCTGGGCCATTTCCTCCGTCCTGTTCATATATTCCTGAGCGTTCCGTACGTTGGGACACCTTTGCAAACGCTTTTCAATAAAAGTACGCTTGCTTACGCTTCCCGCTCCAAAGGCAACAATCGATCTTTGGTCGCTCATCATCGCCACATTATAGATGCACGCATGGCCATTTTTCGTATATCCGGTGTTTTCATGTCCGCCGAGGGTATCCTTTTGTTTGTATAGGTAATAAGGCAAATATCCCTTAGCTTTCAGTCTTGCATTGGTATATTGGAGCATTTCATCCAGATCATTTAATTCTTTTTTATTTTCAGTCCTGTTCATATCCTGTGCAATATCCGCCTTCTTTTTTATTGAAAGAGTGTGGACTGTTATATTCTCAGGCTCCAGAGAAAGCACTCCCTCCAATGACTTTATGAAGTCCTCTTCATGCTCTTCCGGCAGGCCAGCAATCAGGTCTGTATTGATGGTCATAAATCCAATTTTTTGCGCTGCATCGTACGCACGGTAAAAATCATCCACCGAATGATTCCGCCCCAGAAGGGCGAGGGTTTTGTCGGACAATGTCTGTGGGTTTATACAGATGCGATGAACACCCAAATCCTTAAGCGTGCGAAGCTTATGATCCGTGATCGTATCGGGACGGCCTGCTTCTACAGTGATTTCCGGGATCGCATCGGCCGCGAGTGCAATAAAGGCTTTCCCGAGAAATCTTCTGAAGGTATTATCATCAAATACCGTCGGTGTCCCTCCTCCAACATATAAACAGGAAAGTTTCGGCGGGTTATCTCCGAAAAACGAATCGATTTCCATATTTACAGCCTCGGCATATGGGACAAGCAGGTTGAGCTGTGAAGCAGCGTCCTGTGAGATAAAGGAACAATAGGAACAACGGCTCCTGCAAAACGGTACTCCAATATATCCGCAAAATAAGTCAGGCGAAGCAGACTCGAGTATTCGGTCTTCATATGCAGCGGTTTCCATTGCAAGTAATGCTTTGTCTTCCCGCACAAAATATTTTTCAGATAATTCTTTGGCTGATTTGACCTCGCGTGCAACAACCGTCGGACGTATTCCGGTAAGTGATCCCCAGGGATACTTATGGTCAAGCAAATTTGAAAGCAGAAGGTACAACTGACGTTTCACTTCCCTTTTGGCCGAGAGTCTTTCTTTATTATCCGTGCAGTACAAGCGATCCTCATTGCCCTCAATCCATGTTGAAATCAAATCACCGGAAAGTGTGCTGTATATGATTGTCTCTGAATCATACCCAGCCGAAAGTGCACTGCTGCCCGCCCGGGAGCATTCGCCATAAAACAGACGCAAAACATCTGCTATCGGGAAAGCATATTCGTGTCCAATCATTTTTACAATCGGCATATCAGCTCCCTTTCACATATACAAAATAATAATCAACTATCAAATCCGTAACCCGGTCATAGCTTTTTACGCCTTCCTCCTGCAAATTAGCCTGCAGGTAGGAATCATTGATCTGTGTCGATGTCTTCTGCACCGGACCCTCAAACTGAGCCCAATAGGCGGCATTCTGCTCCCAATCTCTTCTGATACTGTCCGGAATCATTGCACCAATTTTGGAATAGGCGGTTTCATCAGCAAACGATAAGTCCCACGCACAATAAAGAAATGCATACTGATACGCACTATATTGAAAATCCTTCCTGTCGCTGTAAATACAGGCTAAAAACCCCGCGAAATTCGCATCCTGTTCCCTTGCTATGCCCCGTGTATGGCTGATCTCATGACAAATAATCAATGGAAGCTGGGAATCGGGCATATCAACATTGACATTAGCCTCCCCAAAGAAAGGAAAATACATACCTGTTATTCCTGTGTAAGACCAGTAATGGGAGAGTGCAACCGGCTTGGCAAGGACAGTTGTACCTGATAATACCGGGAAAGAAAACGCTGCATCATCCATTGCCCTGCTCCCATCCGAGAGTGACTTTGAAAGACTTGTGCTTAAGATCATACATCCATTATTATCTTCCGGAAGGCCATCACGCGTCTCTCGCATCATTTGCGCAAGCCAGACAGTTGCCTCTGCAAGTTCTTCAGGACTTCTTTGCGGCGAATCCAGCAATAATGTCTTATCAAGCGGTACCCTCGTATAATTAATGCCATGCAAAAGTGTAAACGAGATGGAAATTACAGAAAAAATAATAGTTGCAATAAAAATGAGCCGAAATAAAAACGCACCTTTATGAACAGAGCGAATAAACCTGTAAATCAGCCATACAACCCAAAAAACTGATGATGCTGCAGCAAATACAATAAATATTTCCGACAGAGACACGGGAAACAGGCTGGAAAGAAATTCAAATGGCTTTGAAATCAACGGAAAGATATTACGGGAGTAATACTCAGACCAGCTTTGGTGACCCAAAAGGAGACTTGGTACAAATAAAAATAACACGCCGGGAATGACAGCAGAGCAAAGACCGACAATTCCCTTAGTTATATGCTTCTTTTCCATTTGTACACTGCCTCTTCCTTATGCTGTCGATATGTAAACAACATCTGCTATTACCAAACTCCAAGATAACGCAGTCCAAAGAGAATGGCAAGAAGTATAGGCTGATGCACGAGGTAAATAAGAAGCGAATTGCGTCCCATAAATTCAAATGGCTGGGATATTCTGATAACAGCCCGTGAGGAATTCGGGAAAAGTGTCATCTTGCTGCGATATCCGAGACGACCGATAATCACTCCTGCAAAAAAGAAGCCTAACCAGGGAAGCATAGGAAGGTAATCACCCATACCTATGTAATCTTTGGGCAGGAAGCCGAGCGGGAGAAGCCAATACGACTGAACCTTCGAAGAATATATATTAATAAGCTGATCAGAAAATATGAGAATCACAGAAAATAATAAAAGCACAATTTCGCCTCTGGCTGAAGTATTAATAGCATCAGGATCCTTAACGAGCCGTTTTCCGGCATCTTTTGCCTCCCAAAGTGCATATAATCCATATAAAAATGTTCCTACCGTCAGTAAATGCAGAACATTAAAAAATACATAGTATTCATTGCCGGAGATAATTGAATATATCGCCATTACAGCTGAAAAACCTAACGAAATAAGCAGCAATTTGACTGATCTTTTCAGATTATTTCTGGAAAACTGGCAGCATATTCCGGAAACAACAACAAATACACCGACAAATATCGGGCGGACGATGTCATTGAACCAGATAGATTCCTGAAAAGCAAAAACATTGATTCCGAGTACATATCGGAAATCGAAAATCATATGATGCAGTACCATCAAAAAGAGTGCAAGACCTCGCAAAGCGTCCAATTCAAAGGCACGTCTATTCTTTTCCATCACAACTCCGTATAGATAGCAGCTCCTATGGCTGTCGCAAATTCTGCATGATCCGGCACATGAAAGTGTACACTATACAGCTGTGAAAAGATACGGAAAAGTTCCCGGCATTGAGGAACACGAGTCATCTGACCTGTGAATACAACATCCTTAAGTCCTGTTGTCCTTGCTGCCAGAACCGCCATAGTTCCAATTGACTGAAACACAAGATTAAAAATACCCAGAGCCAGGTCTTCCCTTGCAGCATCATCGGCGAGTTTTCCAAAATTGGATGCAGTCGTCTCCATAGAGAGTCCTGGAATCTCTATCCGCGAAATGTCACCAATACTCAAATCAACATGTTGGAGAGAACCACCGCCCGCCAAATCGATCAGCAGGTCAAAATCCCGGACATTCAAAATGCTGTTGGCCAGACCCAAGACGGTACCACCGCCGATTCCCGATCCGATTATGTGTCTTACGACTTCAAGCTTAGCATCAACAAAAGCAGTGCCGGTACCCATGCTGACTACAACGGCATGTTCCAATTCAGAAAGAAATAGTCCGCCCAAGCCGGTTGCCAGAAATTCCTGGACATGAATTGTCTGAATGCCAAGAAGATCACCGCTGGGGAAGGAAGCTCCCACACCGGTGATCATCAGACGTTCAATATCAGATATTTTAAGATGATTTACGTCCAGATATTTACCAAGTGCACCAAAAGCAGATGCAATCGGATCTGTTGCGCGGACAATTTCGTGACTGATAATCTTATTCTCGAGTACTCCAACAACTTTAGTGGTACTTCCACCGATATCCAGTCCAATGACTATTCCCATCGCCCGAATGCTCCTCTCGGAAGTACACTTCAAGAATTAATTAATGGCTTATGAATCAACGAACCATTCTGAAAGGTTCAGAGTAATCATCCATATCAGCCGGAGTTGAAACTTCTTTGTCAACAAGGCTTACATTGCGGGGAACGGCAACAAAGCTATGTGCCCTGGCATCAATCGGCCTGACATTTCCATCCATTGCATATGTAGAGCCGGTAATGAAATCGATTACTCTCTGAGCAACCTTGGCATCAACGTTTTCAATATTGCAAATTACTGTATGTCCTGCACGGAGATGGTCACATACGCGCTGTGCCGATTGTATGTTATTCGGCTGAAGGATTACAAGCTGCTGTTCGCCGGGAGCGGCTGTCTTAATCGGTACAACTTTAGGGGCAGATGCACTTCTTGCAGGAGGTGCGTACTGCATTCTTGGTTCCTGTTGAAATGGTGCCGCTGTATACTGCTGTTCCTGCGGCTGACTGAAGCCCTGTGGCTGTTGCGCATAGTTGTACGGGTCTGCAGAATATTCATCACTGCTGTAATCGCTGTCATATTCACTATCTGTATCATCAGAATATCCAGAAATTTTATCCACGAATTTTTTGAAAAAACCTGCCATCTTCCATACCTCCGAATTATCAGTTATGCATTTTCTGCTAACAACTATTTGCATATTTGTTTTACGAATAAAATATTTACTACAGTAAGTATAGAATTCATGGAATGAGGAATCAATAGCATATAGCAACAAGTAAAATACATGTAACTGCATAGAAACATTAGACACGTTTTGGGGCAGTTATCTCACAGCATCAAGCATTTTACTAGCTTCGCAGCCCGAAAATAGCCGTTCCAATCCTGATGTGTGTCGCGCCGCATTGAATTGCATCAATATAATCCTGACTCATTCCCATAGACAGGACCGACCAGTTCTGAGGTTCCCTTACCTGATTTTTGAGTCGAAGGAACATTTCATTCGTCTTTTGAAATACTGGCAGGGCATCATGTTCAACGACCTGGAACGGGGCCATAGTCATCAGACCGTTAAGAGAAATATGGGAACACTCGCCGGCAATAGCTACGATACGGTCTATTTCTTCTATGGGAAAGCCATGCTTTGACTCTTCCCGGGACACATTCACCTGAAGCAGCACTGATGTCGTAAGGTCTTTTGCCAGAGAACGCTTCTGAATTTCCAGAAGAAGTTCTTCCGATGAAACCGAATGAATAAGTTTGGTACGGCCGACAATCAATCTGACCTTATTTGTCTGAAGTGTTCCTATCAGATGCCAGCTGGGATGAATACCAAGCCGGTCAAGTTCATCCTCTTTGGAAAGAAGCTCCTGAACCCTGTTTTCACCAAGATCCATCAGCCCCAGTTCACAGGCGGCCCGTGCATATTCCACGGGAAAAAATTTGGATACCCCTATCAGGGTAAGCGAATTTTCTCTCCTTCCGCATTGTGCAAGAGCTGCATTGATATCGCCTTTAATCTTTTGGAGGCGGAAACGAATACTTTCTTTCAGATTCTCATATTCAACAGATGTCATCATTATCTCCTACTGTTCAACCTTATCGCCCTCGGATATGGTGTTGGGATTTGTAATAATAATCGTACTCAGGTTCGGAACATCAAATCCTTCCACCGGGGCAATAATTGCATACTCACGATCATGATCTACAACAACAACTCTAAGCTTACCGGCTGATCCGGAATTATTATACAAAATATCCGCAAAGCCGGTTTCATAGTCCGCATCTATCAAAGATGAAGCCGGAACACGAAGTCCGGGAGTCGACGACTGAATAATTTCTATCTCTGCTGTTCTTCTGTCAAGAAGTCTTTCGACCTGACTTGTTGTCTGAAACGCAACGAATACACCGCCGATGCTCTGAACGGATCGAATTACTTTACAATCAGTGATGACTATACCCTCGGACGGAACCCTTATGCTGCAAATGGCGTTCATCGGAAAATCAGTAACTGAGCAACCGGCGACAAGCGTGACGAGGTATTGTTCAGCGTTCTGACAGATACGAAGAGCCGCCTCACCCTCTGCAATGTTCAAGTCGTTCGATAAAATTCCCTTCGATTTCTGAACATATTCTGCATATTGCTCAGGGGTAATTGCAGCAACAAAAGCAGAATTCAGAGTGTCCTCAAATCCATCCAGCTTATAAGATACAATTCCCGGAATATCTGCACGCAAGGTATCGGCTTGTGCTGCAAGCGTGCTCTCAAGATCGTTTTTACTTATGATCAGCGTAGAAAGCTGCTCATCCTGGAAATCTATGCTCTGAAGGTCAGAATCCCTCTTATCCATAAGTACCTGAACCGAAGACGAGTATGACATCAGATTGGATAAACTATCAGACAGACTGTCTGTACGGATCATATTAACAATCGGCAGTATTTCATTGTCTGCTTCCAAACAAATAGTATCAGCACCGCTTCCTTTCCCAAGAGCCATGAGCTCGCGCTGACGGCTGACAATTTGCTGCTGAATATTGCGAAGCGAAGCAGATGTGCTGTCGAGGCCATCCGGAATAACCATCGCGAGCTCCTGATCCTTACATACACGGCTTCCTTCAAGAGCGAGAGCGACCAGAGATCCTTGCGCAGCAGTGGAAAATGTCTGCTCATCCCTTATAATTAATGCAGTAGCTCCTATGGAATGCTCAATTGTACCGTTGGTAACAAAAGAGTAATTGGGTTTTGCAGCGACATAGTCAGTAACATATAGAATAGCCGCAGCGGTAACAACCATAATAAGAATTACGATTACAGATAAAAAAAGTGCGCTGGCAATCGTTCTTTTGCGTTGTGTCGCGCGGATATGCTCCGCCCTGTCAAGAGTATTTATCTTCCGGCCCCGTGATTGGTTCGGGTTAGTAATCACTTGAACATTTGAGGGCATTACCGCATTTTTTCCGTACGTTGCATGCTTTTTGGGGGCAGTCTGTTTGGGACCGGGTCTGTTCTCATGCATTGGCTTCTGAGGACCGTCCGCAGAATGACGCCGAGGTCCGTCCTGATAAGGACGCTGAGGGCCGCCCGAAGAATTGCGTGGAAACTGCTCAAAAGAAGGGTGCGGTGTTTTACCCTTCGGTGGGCGCGGCGGCTTTTTTGCAGCCGGCCGTTTCTCTGATGGCCGTTTCTCTGGTTCCTGCCTTTTCTGGCTCATATTGACACAACTCCCATTTTTTCCACGGCTCTCATCGCCGCCAGCCTAGTCTGTTCGAATACAAGACCACCCTGCATATAAGCAATATAGGGCGGCTTAATCGGGCCGTCTGCGGAAAGTTCCACGGAAGATCCCTGAACAAACGTACCTGCAGCCATAACAACCGGAGCATCATATCCTGGCATTTCCCATGGTTCGGGCCGTACGAAAGAGTCTACCGGTGAACAGGCCTGAATAACCTGACAAAACTCCACAACCTGCTGCCCGTTCATAAATTGAATGCTCTGGACAATATCACCCCGTTCTGCAGACGGCTTCGGCTGAGATAAAAATCCTGCACGCTCAAAAAGTGCTGCTGCAAATACAGCGCCCTTTACACACTCGGCAGTTACATGGGGTGCCATAAAAAGGCCTTGTGCTATGGTCCGGTTAAAACCAAGTGATGGTCCGATATGACTTCCGAGACCGGGTGCCGTTGCACGCGATGCTATTTTTTCTATTAAGTCTTTACGGCCGACAATATATCCGCCGGAAGGGCAAAGTCCTGCGCCAGGATTTTTAATGAGGGATCCGGCACAAAGATCAGCTCCCAAAGAGCATGGCTCACGTTCTTCGACAAACTCACCATAACAGTTGTCTACAAAAATAATCACGTCCTGCTTACATTTGCGAACTGTGTCAATGATACTTCTAAGGTCATCACAGCACAGACACCTTCGGCTGGTATATCCTTTGGATTTTTGGATAAATACTAATTTGGTCTTATTATTTATGGCGGCTGTAATGGAAGGCAAATCCGCAGATCCATCTTCATTCAAATTCACTTCCTTGTATGTGACACCAAAATCCAAAAGGGACCCCATGTCTTCCGTGGCAGATTCAGAAATTCCGATTGTCGCAGCCAGCGTATCATAGGGCCGTCCGGTAACGGACAGCATTTCATCTCCCGGGCGAAGGACGCCAAAAAGGCACATCGCAATAGCCTGGGTTCCGGCACTTATTTGAATGCGGACATAGGCAGCCTCGCTTCCAAAAAGTTCGGCATACATCTGCTCTATTCTCTCACGACCGACATCATCATATCCGTAGCCTGTCGGAATGCCAAAATGCGTATCCGAAATTTTGGCATTCCAAAAAGCCTGAAACACACGCAACTGATTGATTTCACGAATCTTAACAATTCTGTCGACAACCGGTGCTATGTCCTTCATTACTTCTTCGGACATGATGAATACTGCATCAGATACGCCATAGTTCTGGTATGGATTTTTCATTAGATACCGTATACCTCCTCAGAGGACAGTACACGAATCCCGGCTTCTGCAAGCTTCTGTAAAGCCAGCTGAGGATCCTGTACTCTTATAACGACAACAGCATCATCAGAAGTTCTTCCAACATATGCATATAAATATTCGAGTGAAAGTGCACCTTCAGACAATATAGAAAGTGCATGGTCAAGCGTACCCGGCTTGTCGGCAATCGCGATTGCAATAACCGGCGTGCTGCTGACAGTAAATCCTGCCGCAGTAAGCACATCTACCGCCTTCTCAGGTTTGTCGAGAATCATACGCAAAATGCCGTATTCCGTGGTATCGGCAATGTATAATGCTCGTATATCGATATCATTCTCTCCGAGAGTGCGAGTTACTTCTGCAAGTCTTCCCGACTGGTTTTCAAGAAACACATTGATTTGTCTGACAAGCATATACGCAATCCTCCTTCATGGATATACAAATAAAAACCTCGATAAAAACAGAGATTATAGAAGAATCCTTATAGAAGATTATACCGTATTTATCGCATCAAGTCGCGTCCAAAGTGAAAAGCCTGAAGATTTAGAGGGATAAGTTTTTCCTTCTGAGCAAAGACATCCATAACCGATTCTTCCCAAACAGGCAGCGGAATTCCGGAAATATATGATAGAGCTCCAAGCATCACCATATTTACGGCACGTGAACTGCCGGCAGCGAACGCTGCTGCAAGTGCATCAATTTCAACAACATGGGAATCATCTGTTGAAGCCTTCACAAAAAGTTCTTTAATGTCCTGCGGGTACTCTGCTTTTCCCATAAGAACCGGGAGCGGTCTGATTTTCTGACTGTTTATGATCATTGTGCCGCCCTTTTTCAGAAGGCCGGACCAGCGCAGTCCCTCAAGTTCTTCGAAGGCAAGACAGTAATCCGCGGTGCCATGCTCGATAATCGGCGAAAATACTTTATTGCCGATACGTACATATGTGATCACAGAACCGCCGCGCTGGCTCATGCCGTGAACTTCAGATACCTTAACATCAAGCCCAAGCTTAATCGCAACACTGCCCAGAAGCTTCCCTGCAACAAGTGTTCCCTGCCCGCCAACGCCGGCGAGAACAATATTCAGCGGTAAAGCAGGAAGATTATAAGTGCCTTTTCCGTCAGAAGGAATCTGTTTATTCAAAGTAGCTGTCATTCTTTTCTTCCTCCTTTTGTAAGTGCTCCGTACCGGCAAAGATTTATACACAGTCCACATGCATTGCATGTTGCAGCATCAATAATCGGCTTTTTATCAGAACCCTCAGTAAGTGCAGGGCACATCATTTTGATGCACAGGCCGCATGCCTTACAGTTATCCTTGTTTACTACCGTACGGTCTTCTTTTCTTCCCTTACCGATAGGAATCAAGGCACAGGGACGACGGGCAACTATAACGGAAACGCATTTTTTGACAAGCTCTTCCTTAATAACCTGCTGACAAAGGTATGTATCAACAGGATCAACAACACGTATGGAAGTGACCCCGATACTTTCACAAAGAGCTTCCAGATTTACAGAAGGTGCCGGGCGAAGCCTAATGTCCAGTCCGGTAGTCGCATTCTGCTGATGTCCTGTCATTCCGGTAATGGAATTATCCAGTATGAGAATCGTAATACTGCTCTGGTTATAAACGGCATTTACAACATTTGTGATTCCGGAATGCAGGAATGTTGAGTCGCCTAATACGCAGACAGTGTGTGCAGAGTCCTGTCCGTCGGTTGCCTTGTCGAAACCATGTGCCATACCAATGGAAGCACCCATGCATACGCATGCATCCATAGCAGATGTGGGAGGAAGCGCCCCAAGTGTATAACATCCGATATCCCCTGTTACCTGAATACGCAGGCGTGAGAGTGCCAGAAACAATCCTTTATGAGGGCATCCGGCACACATAACAGGAGGTCGGTTCGGGGAAGCCGGAAGCATATCCTGTGCAATTCCACCTGCATGGTTGGGCTCGTCGGAAAGTGCCTCACGAATCATCCGTGCGGAATATTCACCCTGCAAAGTCAGAAGATCTTTGCCTTCACATGCAATCCCCATAGCACGTATCTCGGTCTCAATAATCGAGTCGAGCTCTTCGATAATTACCAGCCGGTTAACCCGGGCGGCAAAATCACGGATCAAAGACGCGGGGAGCGGCCAGATCATACCGAGCTTTAAAATACTTGCATCGGGCAAAGCCTCTGCTACATACTGATACGCGGCACCTGAGGTAATAATACCAACAGAGGTCGAATTAAGAGTGATTCTGTGAAGGCCTGTCCCGTCGGGATTCTCTGAAGAATCTTTTGCAAGACGGACCATCCGGTCTTCCACAAAAACATGACGCCTGATTGCCATACCCGGCATCATGACGTATTTGTTAACATCTTTAACATAAGGACGTATGACTATATCCTGTGGTTCTTCAAGCTCAACTACGGACCGTGAATGGGATACGCGCGTATGAAGACGAATCATAACCGGTGTATCATATTGCTCAGATATTTCGTATGCTTTTTTCACAAAATCTTTGCACTCCTGGCTGTCAGAAGGCTCAAGCATCGGGAGTTTGGCTGCGCGGGCGTAGTTTCTGCTGTCCTGTTCATTCTGGGAGCTATGCATTCCCGGATCATCTGCAGCAACGAAAACAAGTCCGCCGTTGACGCCTATATAGCTTGCGGTAAAAAGCGGATCTGCAGCCACATTGACACCGACATGCTTCATGCATGTCATGGCACGTGCTCCGCGAATCGATGCGCCTATTGCAACTTCGGCACCGACTTTCTCATTGGTAGCCCATTCGCAGTAGATTCTGTCATATTGCGCTATTGATTCCGTGATTTCCGTACTCGGGGTTCCCGGATATGATGATACAACCTTAACCCCTGCTTCAAAGGCTCCGCGGGCAATGGCTTCATTTCCCAATAGTATTTGTTTCAAATAGATCCCACCTTTGCTTGATTTGCACAGTCAAAAAACAGTATATCACAGCCTTCGTGCGTCATACGAGAGCATACACGAATTAAAACGCTTTCGATCTCTTATCAATAACACGTTTTGACTTGCCGGCAGTGCGCTCAAGTGTTTTGGGATTTAGCAGAGTAACTTTTACATCGATCTGCAGAATCGTTTTGATTTTGTGCCGGATCTCATTGGTAAGTCTTTCAAGGTTGGAATAGCTCTCCAACATACTTCCATCGAGAAGCTCAACCTGAACCTCCATACGGTCCATGTACTTTTCCGTTGATATAATCAGCTGATACTGCTGGCCTATTCCTTCTATTCCCATTAATACGGATTCAACCTGCGACGGAAACACATTGACACCGCGAATGACCATCATATCATCCGTCCGGCCTTTTATTAAATCCATTCGAGCAAATGTCCTTCCGCAGGCACAAGGTTCATAATCGATTCTAGTAATATCCTTGGTACGGTAACGGAGCATCGGAATGCCCTCTTTAGTAAGTGTTGTGATTACAATTTCGCCGGTACTCCCTTCAGGAAGCACCTCGCCTGTCTGAGAATCGATAATTTCAGCTATAAAGAAATCTTCGTTGATATGCATACCGGTATGTTCCAGACACTCAAATGAAAGACCGGGACCACACAATTCCGTTAACCCATAGTTCTGCGTATCATTAATATTAAGTCTAGCTTCAATCTGTACCCGCATCTCCGGTGTATGCCCTTCTCCTCCGAACATGCCGGTTCTGAGAAATAAATCTTCTTTGGAAATGCCCATATCTTCCATGACTTCCGTCAAATGAAGAACGTAGGAAGGCGTTGCTACGAGCACTGTTGTATGAAGATCCTTCATAAACATAAGCTGTCGCTCCGAATTGCCGGAAGATATTGGTATAACCGATGCACCAATGCGCTCAAGTCCGTAATGAAGTCCGAATCCACCTGTAAACAAGCCGTATCCGAATGCCACCTGTGCTGTATCTTCAGCAGTAACGCCTGCTGCTGCTGCCATGCGAGCGCAGCATTCCGTCCAGTTTTCCATGTCGTTCCTGGTATACCCGACCACAATTGGTTTTCCTGTTGTGCCTGATGATGCATGATAGCGTACAATCTCCCTGTTGGGCACAGCAAAAAGACCGGTTGGATAGTGATCGCGCAGATCATTTTTAACGGTAAAAGGAATCCTTCCCAAGTCTGAAAGGGATTGAATATGGAAAGGCTTGAGTCCGACAGCGTCAAACGCAGAGCGATAAAACGGGACATGATCATAGGCATACTCCACCTGCCATCGGAGACGCATGAGCTGAAGCGCCTCTATCTCTTTTCTGGTACCGGCCTCGGCAGTATTCCAAATCATGTCCCGTTCCCCTCTCAGATTACTTCATCTGTCGGCAGCATTTTTTTCTGTCTTGCTGCTACGGCAATATCATAGCCTTCAAATGCGTGGTCAACTACTTTTTTGTTAAGCTTAGGTGTTAACAGCGAGACAAGCGGAACAATAACCAATCCGAATACCATGGCAAAAGCTCCTGCATTGATCGGAGATGCAAGATTGATCGGTAGGTTAGTCGGGAATTGGAAGTTGTGTCCGAAAATTGCGCCGTTGGAAAGATACAGGTGTGTTAACGTGATGCCAACACCCCCGATGAAGCTTGCCCAAACGGCAGCTTTAGTAACCTTTTTCCAGAAAAGCCCGTACAGAAACGGTGCAAGGAACGATCCGGCAAGAGCACCCCAGGAAATCGACATCAGCTTACTGATGTAAAGGTTCTGCGTTCTGTAAGAATAAATTGCCAGAGCCATGGAAACCAGAATAAATACAGCAACAAATATCCGGATCCAAAGAACTTTCTTCTTTTCAGTCATATTTTTATCAATATTTCCGCCGATTAAGTCCAGCGTAAGTGTTGAACTGGAGGTTAAAACCAGCGAAGATAGCGTCGACATGGAAGCAGACAAAACCAATACCACAACAACAGCGATAAGAATCGCAGGAACTGCTTTGTCCAGAAGCTTCGGGATGATCTGGTCAAACATAAACTTACCTGAAGCACTTGTAATTTCATCAGGCGAGACAAACAAACGGCCGAAGCTGCCAAGGAAATAGGATCCGACAGAAATAACAATGGCAAAAAGTGTTGAAATTATAGTTCCAGCCTCGATTGCCTTCTCATCCTTAATGGTATAGAACTTATGAACCATCTGAGGAAGGCCCCAGGTACCAAGGGAAGTCAGGACTACAACCCCTAACAGATTAAGTGGTTCTGGCCCGAAAAATGAAACGTAGACACCCTGCATGCCGATATTCGGGGCCACAAATTTGGACATATCCGTCATCGCCTGCATCAATCCGCCGCTTGAATTTATTGTAGCGCCGATGACAAGGATAATTCCGACAAGCATAACAATGCCCTGAAAGAAATCATTGATAGCAGTTGACATATAGCCTCCGAGAATAACATAGGCAGCGGTAAGAACACTCATTCCGATAATGCAGAATTCAAAGCCGTATTGGACATTTTTCAAACCAAGTGCTGATGTAAAAAGATAAGAAAGTCCGTTAAAAACGGATGCGGAATAAGGAATCAAAAAAACAAATACAATCATGCTGGCGGCAATCGTAAGCGCTTTACTGTCATAACGTTTGCCGAAAAATTCAGGCATGGTAGTCGCTTCAAGATGTTTTGTCATAATACGCGTTCTTCTGCCCATAACTTTCCACACCAGAAAACTTCCGATAAAAGCGTTGCCAAGTCCGATCCAGATAGCAGACATACCATATGCCCATCCGAACTGTCCGGCATATCCGATAAAAACAACTGCGGAAAAATATGTCGTGCCATAAGCAAAAGCAGTTAGCCAGGGGCCAACCGAACGACCGCCAAGCACAAAAGCCCCCACGCTTTTTGTGTGTCGTCTGGCATATACACCAATACAAATAGTAACAATGAAAAAAACAAAAATGAACAGCAAATTAAGCCATACCATACTCCCTACCATCCTTCTGCCCATAACGGGCCCTACATGAGATTAACAATATCTACAAAAAACACTACTGTTTTATAATAGCAGAGGTGAAAAAAGTTGCAACCCTTTTTAAGCATTGCGCATAAAAAAAACAGGCACATAATGTACCTGCTCTTTTTGATGGTGCGACCGATGGGACTTGAACCCATATGGTCTCCCACACGCCCCTCAAACGTGCGCGTCTGCCAGTTCCGCCACGATCGCATAATCATTTTCAACAACGAGGGAGTGCTTAACAGCAAGAATTATTATACCTACGCATTTGCGTCGTGTCAACCGGGTTTTCAAATTAAGTGCTGCAGCTGATTAATTTGCAAAATACATAAAGAGTGCAATTAGTCCAAGAGTCAATAGGATTGCAAAGGCAACGCGCAAAGCCGAAATCGGCGCCTTGCCCCCTACTTTTCCAGTTTGTCCGTTTACGACAAATTGAAAGTTCCTGCCTTTATATACGAAAGAAGAAATCCAGACCGGAATCAAAATGTATTTATAGGTAATTTTATCAAATTGCGTTGAAAAACGTACGGAGCCGGCACGATCGGCGCTCCAATTCTTGCGGATAAAACTCTCAATACTGCCGCGAAGACGATTTCGAATGAACTCCTGTGCATTTGTCCAGCCTTCCTGAAGTCCGATTGAATATCTCTCAGCAATAAACCCGGCAACCAGTTCCGGCCTATAGGGAACCATCTTTGAAAAATCAAAGGGCTCGGCTTTCTTAACACCGGATTCTGCATTTCTCTTACTTGCAACAACAAGTTGATCATCAATAAATTCCTGATAAACACCGGAAACAGGTTTCCATCTTGTTTCGGTAACATATGAATCGCCTCGTTTTACCTGGCGGTCATAGCCGGCCTGACCGGAAAAGGATGAAGTAGTCATGGAATCAAATGTCCAGTACGGAAGATATACTCCTTTAAACGAATCCGGTTTGGCTTGCTTTTTAGCCGCGCCCGGCGTGAATATTCTTCCTTTAAGCCATTTGGTGAACAGTCCGCCGGCCTTATTCATCGGAATTTCAAACGGACACACGCCGCCCGGTGCCAGCGAATCTGATGTGGCTGCGGGCATAACGCTCGTTGACCCGCAAAAAGGGCAGACCCCAGCCGTTTCCAGAACATCATATATGCTTTCTCCGCCGCAATTGCTGCATATTATCGCTTTTTTCCTAACGCCCCAGTCAAAGTTATGTTTGTTGTCAGCAGAAAGAAAATCCATCTCCGATACGGATTCTTCCTGGTCAGGGGACGGAAGCGCTTTTTTGTAGCCGCAATACTCGCAGAGCAATCCGCGGGTTGCCGGGTCGTACACAACTGTTGCACCGCAATTAGGACACTTCTTATCAGTCGCCTCCTCTGTAATATCTGTCTGAATTTCTTCGATGTCACCTCTGTTTTGAAGGGTATCTTCCGGCATTGCGCTCTCCTCCCGCCCAAAATTGGGCATCGTAAAATTATGAATAGACAAAAATCTGATAAGACAGAGGTTTTAACACAGTTTGAAAGGGAATGTTATCTGTAAGTACTTTTTCCATATTCGAATTCTCTACAATAATATCATGATCCAGTGATATTGCAAAATATTTAATATGCTTATCAATGGTGAAAGAAAATACATTTTTTTCACTTCTGTTTATCGCAAAGATGACACGATGCACACCCTCACAAGGCTTGCCAAAAAAGTCTTTTGCCTTGTCGTCAAGATACCTTTCAAAAATATATACGTCTTCCTGTGCCCATAGCGTTTTGTACGCACCGGTACGAAGAACCGGATATTTTCTGCGAAGGCCGGTTATATCCTGATAAAAAGCGAGCTGTTCCTTCTGCATTTGAGTTAGGCGATCCCATGGATACGTTCTTCTGTTAAATGGATCACGGTATCCCTGTATGCCGATTTCATCCCCATAGTAAATGCATGGCGACCCGACATAACCCATCTGAATAACTAACGCCAGACGCATAAGTGCAAGCCCCTTTATCATCTGTGACTCATTTAGGAAAAGCGCCAACTGTTTCTCACGGTCCCCCGGGTCAGGAGCTCCGCTGAATACGGTTATTGCGCGGGGCACGTCATGGCTCGAAATAAGGTTCATAATACAGTAATATGCTTGCGGGGGATAATTCTCCCGGTACGATTCCAGTCTGCCATTAAAATACTGAGCCGGAAATGCGCCCATCAAAAACCCAAGTAAAACATCACGGAACGTGTACCCCATAACCGAATCGTGTGTATTGCCCAGAAGGAAATCACGATAAGAACCATAACTGATCTTGTTGCTTGCATCCTCCCATACTTCTCCGAGGATAATTCCTTTATTATCAGTATGTTCTTTAACAACCGACCTGAGTTCACGAAGAAATGAATCCGGAAGTTCATCGGATACATCAAGACGAAATCCTCCGGTACCTCTTGTAAGCCAGGACTCAATAACACCTTGTTTACCCAAAATATATTCCCTGTAGGAAAGATCATTCTCGTTTACGTTTGGCAGATCTGCAAAGCCCCACCAGGAATCGTATGACAGATGACCGGTATCATCACGGGAAAAAGAATACCAGGAGGAAAACTCACTGCTCCCCTTGCCTTCAGCTGTCTGGTAGGCTCCCCGCTCCTCGTACCTTGCAAGTTTGTTGAAATATCGGCTGTCAGCACCGGTATGGCTGAAGACGCCGTCAAGGAGAAAAGGAATATCATTTTTCTGCATTTGTTCAGAAAAACGCGAAAACGAGGCATTCCCTCCGAGCATCGGATCTGCCGACATATAATCCGCCGTATCATAACGATGGTTTGAACGCGCCTCAAAAATCGGATTCAAGTATAGGCAGTCAATATGAAGTGACTTCAGGTAGGGTATCTTTTCCGCAATCCCTTCCAAAGTCCCGCCGAAAAAATCGCACGCCAGGTATCCTGTCTGCGGTTTTCCGTGAATATCGACATCTTCATACCAATCGTCATGATAAATCCGTTCATCGGCCAATTTGGCAGCCTGCATCTGGTTCGGGACATATGCTTCCCCGCGTGAAAAACGATCCGGGAAAATCTGATACAGCAAGGTCCCTTTAAACCAGTCGGGCGTCTGAAAATCTTTGTGAAAAACAGTAATTTGAAAAGCTGCCGGATATCGGTCCTCATGGGCCCCGATTCTGGAGGGCACCTCACTCACGCGCCCTGTTCCGTCCGCTTTGTGGCGGGAAAGGACATAAAACAGAACAGCAGCAGTTGTCTTTGCTGCCGGAGCCACCGCACCGAAATGATCAGAAAATCTGTGTCCTGTAGTATTGTCCTGCAGCGGAGCCGCTCTTTTTACTCGAAACCAATAGAAAAAGAGGCTTGGTTCACCGGGCATCCTGATATTCGTGTGATACCTGTCCGGATGCTCAGCAAGAGGATACATCAGCAGTTCGCTGTATGAAAATGAATACAAACCATACGAATAGCAAAGCTTCACTTCTTCACAAGGAAAGAAGACATCCAGACTTAAATCTACATATGTCCCGGTTGATACCGCTCCAAATGGGGAACGATATTCCGGGCTTCGGGAAAAATGATACATCTGTTCTGCTTTGTCCGGATGATCTGTGATCATTTTTCTTTTTTATCATCCTTTTCTTTATTGGTTGCGATTGTTTGTTTTGCTGATGGGGAATTCTTTTTTTGCACTGTCTTTTTACCGGCCGTAGCTGCTTTTTTTACCGGGGATGCTTTTGCAGCCGGAATTACTTTTACTACTGGGGTTTCTTCTGCCAGGGCCTCAAAAGCCGCGGCCTGGTTTGCTGCTTTCGAATCTACAGGCGGATTCTGCAGGGCATGTTCCTCCAATGAAATGCCTGTAATGAGAGAATACAAACCGGCGTATTCCTTTGCCGATCTTCCCCAACTATAGTCACCAAGCATGGCGTGCTTAATCAACTGCGCCCATAAAGATTTGTAATGCCGATACAAATCACATGCATATTTGGTAACAAATAAGAATTCGTGGGCATTAATGTTTACAAAGGTAAACCCGTTGCCCTCGCCGGTATATTCATTATAGGGAATAACAGTATCTTTGAGGCCACCCGTCTCACGAGCTACCGGAATAGTCCCGTAAGACATGGCAATCATTTGAGACAGGCCGCAAGGTTCAAACAGAGACGGCATAAGATAAATGTCGGCACCCGCATAAAGCGTATGCGCCAGACCATTGTCAAAAGATATGCATGCACACATTTTTCCCGGGTTCTTCCGGGATATTTCTGTCAGAGCATGCTCATAATATGCATCCCCTGTGCCCAGGACCACTACCTGCATTCCGTCGTAGAGCATTTCATCGAGTACACGAAGAAACAGATCAAGCCCTTTCTGATCCACTAACCTGGAAATCATGATGCAAAGCGGGGCACCGGGATTGACGGCCAGACCAAGCTGCTGCTGAATTGCCGCCTTGCATTTTGCCTTTCCTGCTTCATAATCAGGGTATGAAAAAGTGCATGGAATGAGTTTGTCTGCAATCGGGCTATATTCCTTTTCATCAATACCGTTAAGAATTCCGCTTACTTTATAGGCGTACTTCTGAAGCGTGGCATTCAAACCCTCCCCGTAATAATCCGTCATAATTTCATACGCATATGTCTGGGAAACAGTTGTTACAGAATTGGAATAGACGATACCTGCCTTCATAAAATTAACAGCACCGTCCTTTAGTGTCAGATCTTCCGTTAAGACACGATCAGGCAAATCAAGAAGATCCTTAATGATCTCAAGGCTATGTACACCCTGATATTTGAGATTATGAATCGTAAATACCGTTTTCACAAATGAATGAATTCCATACGTCTTGTAATGAGTTTCAAGAAGAAGCGGCATCATACCTGTCTGCCAGTCGTTGCAGTGCAAAACATCCGGCTCGAAATCCATGAAATCTCCCAGAAAATCCAACACAGCCCGTTGGAAAAAGCAATATCGTTCAATGTCAAAAGAATGTTCCAGATATACCTGATCATAGTTGAAGTAATATTCGTTATCTACAAAATAATATATTACTCCCTCTAATTTCATCGAATACAGGCCGGCATAAAGAGATCGCCAACCCATCTTTACCATTTTCCAGCCCAGCAGATGAAGATGGGCTGCATGATTTTGTTTGATCTTCCTGTACAGCGGCAGGATTACCCTTGCGTCGCAGCCCTGGTCAATCAGTGTTCGGGGAAGCGCTCCGACAACATCGGCAAGTCCGCCGACCTTAATAAAAGGCGCGACTTCAGAAGACACAAAAAGAACTTTGATTAGATTCATACAATGGCCCCCTTACCAATTACTACAGGATAATCTTTATGACCTACAAGCTTGATACCGGGCCGGATAACTGCATTTTTATCAATAATCACGTTCTCCAACTCGCAGTTTTCCGAAATATGCACGTCCTGCATAATAACACAATTCGTAATCTTACTGTTTCTGGATACGGTTACACCACGGAAAAGCATGGAATTTTGAACAGTACCCATAATCCGGCAGCCATCGGATACCATAACATTTCCGACATGGGAGTTTTCGAAATACAGCGCAGGCGCTTCATCCTTAACCTTCGTATAAATCGGCATCCCGTTCCAGAACAGGTCGGCACGAATCTGATCATCCAACAGCAGCATCGATGAATTGAAATAGCCCTGAATGTTATTAATCCGAAGAACCAGTCCCTTATACTCATGTGCACGTATACGGAGTGTATCATATTTTTTAATAAGGGTATGTACTCCGAAGTTTCTCTCTCCTCTGGAAACCATGTCGGAAATCATATCGATCAACAGTTCCCTTTTAAGGATAATAATTCCCAGACTGCATCGATTTGACAGAGATTTTTCCGGATTCAGGAGCATATCTTTGACGTAGCCCTTACGGTCAACATCAAAAATGTAATTTGGGACTCCGTATTTGGTGCCGTCACGGTTGTACATGGCAGAGACATCCGCCCCCGACTGTTCGTGCTTTTCCAGAAAATCATTAAATGTAGTGTTCAAAATCATATTACTGTTTGCAATTATGGCATACATACTGCGGTTAGACCGGATAAAATCCAAGAGTCCAACCAACTCGTCAGCATCCTCCATACCATTACCCCAAGATTCCGAATTGACATAGGGGGGAAGAATATGGAGTCCAAAATTTTTACGGTCGAGATCCCATGAAGCACCTGTTCCCAAGTGATCCATCAGTGACTTGTACTTGTTAAGTGTAAGAATGCCGACGCTCTTTATTCCGGAATTGACCATGTCTGAAAGCATATAGTCAATTATCCGGTAACGGCCGCCAAAAGGCACCGCGGCAAGAGCTCTGGGTTTTGAGAGTTCACCCAGTGAGATTTTTTTATTGTCAGCCAGAATCAGCCCCATTGCATCAATAAACATGCGTTAACCCTCCGCTTCCTGTAAATTATCGGACACGAAACATTTCTTCAATTACGTTCAAAGCAGGATCAACTGCAATATCGCAGTCAATCTGACAATTTGCGGGTATGACAGCGTTGTCTTTGATCTTAAGTCCCCGCTCAATTACGACGATCCCGTCCGTGCAGATCCTGGTATTCAAATACGGACTGTCTCCGGTAACAGACGCACCTGCCCGAACTCCTTCACCAATGATCGTATTAAACCCGATAATACACTTGTCAATATACGCACCAGCCCTGACAGTAACGCCCGGCATAAGTACGGAATCCCTTACGATTGCGCCTCTTTCCACCGTCACTGAATTTGACAGGACGGAATGTTCAACCGTACCGTAAATCCGGCATCCGTCTGTAAGCGCTGAGTTTTTGACGACAGCACCATCCGCAATATAGTGCGAAGGCTTCACAGGATTCCGGCTGTAGACACGCCAGGAACGATCCATCAGATTGATTTCTTCCGGTCTGTCCAGAATATCCATGTTCGCTTCCCACAGGCTTGATATCGTGCCGACATCTTTCCAATACCCTGAAAAACGATAGGCACAGAGTTTTTTTCCCTGCTTCAGAAGCATCGGGACTATGTTGCTTCCGAAATCATTATTGGATTCCGGAATCTCTTCATCTTCAATGAGTGCTTTACGCAGGACATCCCAAGTGAAAAGATAAACACCCATAGAAGCAAGATTGCTCTCCGGCTTTTTAGGTTTTTCCACAAACTCTGTAATAATGTCGTCATCACTTGTATTCAAAATTCCAAAACGGGAAGCTTCTTCCCAAGGTACCTCGAGCACTGCCAGAGTTGCATCCGCCTTTGTCTTAATATGGTCACGAAGCATACGTTCATAGTTCATTTTGTAAATATGATCACCCGAGAGAATGAGCACATACTTCGGGTCACAGTCATCAATAAAATCCTTGTTCTGATAAATTGCATTAGCAGTGCCTTTATACCAGTCGCTTCTCCCCGATCTTTGGTAGGGCGGCAAAATATACGCACCTCCGTTATTTCTGTCCAGATCCCAGGGATGCCCGTTTCCTACATATGTATTGAGTGCGAGCGGTTGGTACTGAGACAGTACACCAACCGTTTCAATTCCAGAATTCGCGCAGTTTGACAATGGAAAATCAATAATGCGGTATCTGCTTCCAAAAGGAACAGCGGGCTTTGCGATGTACTTTGTAAGTACACCAAGCCGCGCACCTTGTCCTCCGGCCAGAATCATTGCGACAACGTCAGCTTTTGCCATATCCACATCCTCCATTTATAAAATATTAAACCGTTTTTATCCTGATTCATGATATTCAAACCCCAAATCCTAAACAATAACTTTTTCAATATACATACCGCTCAAAGGCGGCAGGCATACTTCTATGTAATAGGGACGGCCTTTCCACGGTCCTTCCTGCGTCAAAAATACCTCCTCTCCTTCGGCCCCGGTCGGATATCCGCTGCCTCCAAATTTCATGTCATCTGTATTAAGCGAAATACTATATTCTCCGGCTTCATCAACCGGTATTCGATATTTTTTAAGAGGCACCGGAACCATATTCAGGGCGACAATCACTTTGTCATTATTTGTTTCTCCCATTCTCTGAAAAAGAAACACGCTGTTTTCCCTGTCCGTTGTGTCAAGCCATTCAAAACCATCCCACGAACGGTCTTTGATCCAAAGCGCCTTGTTTTGACGATAAAAGAAGTTAGCCCTTGCAACAAAGTCCTTAAGCAGTCTATTGGATTCATATTTGAGCATAAACCATTCCAGCTGTTCATAAAATCGCCATTCAATATACTGCCCGAACTCAGCACCCATAAAAGTCAGCTTACTTCCGGGGTGTGCGAGCATGTAGAGAATCAATGTACGGTATGAAGCGAATTTACGCCATGTATCTCCCGGCATTTTATCAAGAAGACTCTTCTTGCCATGGACAACTTCATCATGGGAAAAGCACAGGATGAAATTCTCAGAAAATGCATACATCATGGAAAAGCAGAACTGATCATGGTGCCAGACCCGGGTATGATAATCCGTTTCAAGATAATCCAGAGTGTCGTGCATCCATCCCATATTCCATTTGTGAGTAAAGCCAAGACCTCCTTCGGAAACCGGATGTGATACTTTAGGCCAGGCAGTTGACTCTTCAGCGATCATCATGACGCGCGGGTATTTCTCCCTGACAATTGTATTAAGCTGTTGCAGGAAAGCAACCGCCTCAAGATTATCCGTCCCGCCCTGTGCGTTGGGAAGATATTCCGTCCGGCAGTAGTTCCGGTAGATCATGCTTGAAACAGCGTCTACACGTATTCCATCAACATGGTATTCATCCAACCAGAAAACCGCGTTGGAAATCAGGAAAGAACGCACCTCTGATTTTTCGTAATTAAATACATAGGTTCCCCATTCCTTGTGTTCTCCTATGTGCGGATCGGCATATTCATAACAGGGCGTCCCGTCAAATTGAACAAGGCCTTCAAGATTCTTCGGGAAGTGGGCGGGCACCCAGTCAAGGATAACCGCAATACCATTCTCGTGCAGATGGTCAACCATGAATTTAAAATCTGCCGGTGTCCCGAAACGACTGGTAACAGCATAATAACCAGTAACCTGATAACCCCAGGATTCATCAAGCGGGTGTTCCATTATCGGCATAAACTCGACATGCGTATATCCCATTTCCAAGCAATACTTAGATAGATCTCTTGCAATTTGACGGTAATTCATGAAATTGCCGTCTTCGAATTTTCTCCAGGATCCAAGGTGCAGCTCGTAAATGTTTATCGGGCGCGGGGCAAGGGCATCAGGACAGTTTCTTATGTAATCATGATCATGCCATTCATAATCAAAAGAATCATAGAGAATGGATGCATTATCCGGGCGTGTCTCGCTGTGTCTGGCATAGGGATCAATTTTATCATATGAACGTCCATCGGCACCTGCAACCAAATACTTATAGCGGTCCCACTGTATGGCATCCGGAATGTCACATATCCAGATTCCGGTTTCGCGAAAGGGCTGCATGGCACATGCATCAGGAAGCCAGTCATTGAAATCCCCGATTACGCTGACTGATTCTGCATGCGGCGCCCAAACCGCAAAGTGGTAACCCTGTTCGCCATCTTCGTGTGTATACGGTCTTGAGCCTAACAAGTTATAACTATGATAGTCATTACCTGTGTTGAACAAATAGGCTTGATCCATAAGCACTCCTATGCTCTAACAATGCGAATTGCGAGCGCATTTTTTACTGTTAAATAGATTATACCCTATTGTGATAGGCAGACAACAGTTTGCGGGCAAAAAAGGAGCAGATCACTCTGCTCCCCAAAAATCGAAAAATTCTTGAATATTTGTTTACAGTTTATCAATTGCATTTACGCAAAAGCCGCACCTTTGTCGAAAGCTTCCAGGTTTGAAGGAATCATATAATATCTTCGTTCCGGAAGAACTTCGCGCAGGGCATCTTCAAATGATTCCCTCTTAAAGCATCCGGTCGCCGCCGATAGACAGCCAAGAAGGACAATCGTTGCATATGCCATATTTCCAAGCTCGTTTGCGATCTCAGAAGAAGCAATCGGAATGAAGCGAATATCTGTTCTTTTGGGTACCACTTTAATCAGCGATGAATCAATAATAATAATGCCTCCCGGCTTGAGCTGTTCCTCGAATTTTTCAAGGGAGGGCTGATTTAATGCAATCAGAACATCAGCTTCATTTATTACCGGAGAACCAATGATGTCATCAGAAATAACGACGGAGCAGTTGGCTGTGCCTCCACGCATTTCAGGGCCATAGGAAGGAAACCACGAGACTTCGTGTCCTTCAATGAGTGCTGCCTCTGCCGCCATTTTGCCTGCAGAAAGTATTCCCTGGCCGCCGAATCCGGCAAGAATAATCGAAAAATCAATCACTTTTTACACCTCCAGATCCTTTCCTTTGAATACGCCGAGCGGATATTGCGGCATCATATTAGACTCAAGCCAACGAAGTGACTCAACCGGTTCTTTCCCCCAATTGGTCGGACAAGTGGAGAGAAATTCTACCATGGAAAATCCCAGACCCTGCTGCTGAACGCGGAAGGACTTGGCTATGGCCTTCTTAGCTGCCTGAATGTTCCTGAAATTATTCAGGGCTGCGCGCTCAATGTATACAGCGCCCGGCAGCACTGATAAAAGTTCACTGACATTGATAGGATATCCCTGTGTTGATGCATCCCTTCCAAACGGCGAGGTAGTCGTCACCTGATTAAGAAGAGTTGTCGGAGCCATTTGTCCGCCGGTCATTCCGTAAATCGCATTATTCACAAAAAAGACCGAAATCTTCTCTCCGCGCGCTGCTGCATGAAGTATTTCTGCAGCGCCGATAGAAGCCAGATCTCCGTCGCCCTGGTATGTAAATACCATTTTGTCCGGGTGAACTCTCTTTATACCTGTTGCTACAGCAGGAGCACGACCATGAGCCGCCTGAACCATATCGCATGCAAAATATTCATAATTATTGTATGTACATCCGACAGGAGACACTCCGATCGTTGTATCAAGGATTCCCATTTCACACATTACTTCAGCGATAATACGGTGGATGATGCCGTGCGTACAGCCCGGGCAGTAGTGAAACGGCTTGTCGGTGAGTCCTTTTGTCTTTTCAAATACGATTGCCATTTTATCTCACCTCTCCCTTATGAATTACCACCAGCTGATCCAGAATTTCCTTCTGTGTCGGCATATTGCCTCCCATGCGTCCATAAAAATATACGGGCTTGGCTCCGTTAACAGCGAGTCGGACATCTTCGACCATTTGTCCTGCATTCAATTCAATGTCAAGGAAAGCCTTTACGTGATTGAGTGAAGCAACGCGGGCCACCTCATCCGACGGAAAAGGCCAAAGTGTTATCGGGCGGATCATTCCGACCTTAATACCCATTTCAGCGGCCTGACGAATCACATTGCGGCAGATACGGCTGCATGTTCCGAATGCTGTGAAAACAATTTCAGCGTCTTCGATATTCAGGGACTCAAACCGAGTCTCTTCTTTCTGAACAACTGCGTATTTATCCTGAAGCTCACGATTCTTCTTCTCAAGGTCATCAGGGTCGATATAGATGGAAGTTACAATATTATGTTCCGCTCTTCCTTGACGGCCGGTAGTAGCCCACGATTTATCCGTCTCAGCTATCGGTTCGACTTCCCTGAATTTTACCGGTTCCATCATCTGTCCAAGCGTACCGTCACCCAGAATCATAACCAGCATACGATACCGGTCTGCAAGATTGAATGCTTCTACAGTCATCTCATAGAGCTCCTGGATGGAGGCCGGTGCGATAACAATATTTCTGTAATCACCATGTCCGCCGCCTTTGGTAGCCTGAAAATAATCGCCCTGAGCCGGCAGAATACCGCCAAGACCGGGACCCGCGCGTACAATATTAACAACAACCGCCGGTAGCTCAGCACCGGCGATGTAAGACATACCTTCCTGTTTCAGGCTGATTCCCGGAGAAGAGGAGGATGTAAGAACTCTCGCACCGGCTGCAGCAGCGCCATAAACCATATTAATCGCTGCAACTTCACTCTCTGCCTGGAGAAAACAACCGCCTATTTCCACCATCCTCTTAGCCATGTAATGCATGACCTCTGTCTGCGGTGTAATCGGGTATCCAAAATAATGACGGCAGCCTGCACGGACCGCCGCTTCAGCTATAACTTCATTTCCCTTCATCAGGACTCTTTTAGCCATTTTATTTGCTCCTCACTTCTCCACTGTAATAACGGAATCAGGACATTGAACCGCACAGAATGTACACCCAATACATGAAGCCTGGTCAATACAGGAAATCGGGTGATACCCTTTGCTGTTTAACCGGGTGGTATCAACTTGCAAAATTTTCTTCGGACATACAGACACACAAAGGCCGCAGCCCTTGCAGCGTTCCTGTCTAAAAGTTACATTAGCCATATTTGTCCTCCCATGAAATCAAAACATGAATTGATTATAACTTTGCCCTTTTGGAAATGCAAACGTAAGTGCCATTCGCTAATTTATTCATTATTGACATTATTGCTGGACTGGAGTACTTTTTTAGTTGACCCATGGGTCAATTTTGAAGGAGGTACTGCAAATGTCTGTTATCTCAATAAATCAGCTCAAAAAATACTACGGCAAAAGCCGCGGTGTAGATTGTGTAACCTTCGATGTGGAAGACGGAGAAATTTTCGGATTTATCGGACCAAACGGTGCGGGCAAATCCACAGCAATCAAACTCCTTCTAAGTCTTTTGAAGCCCGATGAAGGCTCCGCCTCAATCTTCGGCCTGGACATCATTAAAGACAGCGCTAAAATCAAAGAGGATCTTGGATATGTTCCCGGCGAAGTCCGTTACTATCCTGATATGCGGGTTGGTCAGCTGCTTGACACAACACTTCGATTCCATCATAAGAATCCTTCTGATTACCTTGCACTTCAAAAAGAATTATGCAGTATTTTTGATATTGACGTTTCCAAAAAATTCGAAACACTTTCTCTGGGCAACAAGAAAAAAGTAGCTATTGCACAGGCACTCATCCACAGTCCCAAGCTGATCATTCTTGATGAACCGACAAACGGCCTGGATCCGCTGATCCAAAAATATCTTTTTGACTATTTGAGAAAAATCAACAAATTCGGCACAACCATTCTCTTTTCAAGTCATAATCTTGCGGAGGTACAGGCAAACTGCAGCCGTGCCGCTTTTATCAAAGAGGGTCGAATCATTGAAATGGAAGATCTGACCTCGAACGCCAAAAGCGAAAAAGTAGTCACAATTATTCTTCAATCGGCCGATTCAGCCTTTTTACTTCCGGCTCCCCTTGCGCAGGCCTCCCACCTTCGGGTTACCGGTGAAAATGAATACACATTCCATTATAAAGGCGAGCCGGAGCCTCTTCTTTCATTCTTAACAGCTCTTTCTCCGAAGGACTTCGTAGTTGAAAACGCAAGCCTTGAGAGTCGATTCCTTTCCTATTACGAAGGAGGACACACAAAATGAATGTTTTACGTCTTGAACTTCATAATCAGCGCAAAGGACTGCTGATATGGTCGTCGATCATGTTTGTTTCAGTATTTCTTTTCATGGCTTTCTTCCCGAGCATGGGCGCAGGCAATATGGGCGAACTGCTTACCACAGAAACAGCTGCGTTTTCAAGCGAAATGCTGGCGGCGTTCGGATTGGATAATATGCCTGATTTTTCCAAAATTCAGGAGTTCTTCGCATATGAAATGCAGTATATTGCTCTTGCAGGAGCAATATACGCGGCCCTTCGCGGTGCAACTGCGCTGATCGGTGAAGAAACATCGGGAACGATCGAATACCTGTATGCACAGCCTGTCAGAAGATCCGAAATCTTTTTTCAAAAACTGCTGGCATCCGGCATCACATTTCTGTCATACAGTGCGGCCATTACTGCAGCCTCACTGATCTCTCTTCTGTGCTTCAAAACAAAAGATACCGATCTTTCATCCGCTGCCGCAGGAATGGTTAAGATAATGATTGGTATGTTCTTTTCCGGAATGGTTTTTCTTTGCATCGGATTTTTTCTTTCAACTATTCTAAAAAGCTCCCGCCAGGTTGCATCCACAGCAAACGGACTAGTCTTCGGCACCTATATCCTTGGTATTTTTGCAAATGCTTTTGAGAAAAATATTAAGGGCATCAAAAACCTTACGTATCTGTCTCCGCTGGATTATGCGATGCCGGCAGATATCCTGCGCTACGGTTTCCAGACCAAATTTGTCCTTTTGGGTTTTGCCGTCATGGTGATCTCCATCGCCTGCGCATACTCCATATATTTGAAAAAAGATCTGAAGTCATAAAGAGTAAAGGAGAAAGCAGTGGGAAATACTCGCCGCGATAATATTTTTCAGGCCTCACTGGAGGAATTTGCCGCCGTAGGTTACGAGCGTGCAAATACGAATCACATCTGTGAAATAGCCGAAGTATCCAAAGGTCTCCTTTTCCATTATTACGGATCCAAGAAACACCTGTATTTATACACCGTTGAAAAGTGCATCGAGGATGTCCTTGCGGCATTTGACGGATTCTCTACGAAGGGACTCGATTTTGTCGGATCCCTTCTGGCCTATTCCCGCAAAAAGGCATCCTTTTATTTCACCCACATGCTCCACTACAAACTTCTTAACGAAGCTTTTCTTCTTCCGCCCGTTGACGTAACGGATTCTATGCGCATTAAATATGCAGAGCTCGCACAAAGCGGCACGGTGATAATGTCCTCTCTGCTCGACAAACTGGAGCTTCGGGAGGGCGTATCCCGTGAGACTGCGCTTGCCTTCCTGTCTTCCATGAGCCGCGCAACGGAAATGTACGAATCCGAAGGTGACTGGTCAAAAATGGATTTAACGGAAGAACTCTATCTGCGCATTGAAAACAGATATTTGGAGTTGATTGACTTAATCCTCCATGGAATCGGTCGTAATTGAATCCGCTGTGCTGCCGGAAAATGCTGAAGGGCTTTCATCACTTCTTCTGTCCTGGTTTGTGCTGTACCCATTGCGATAACGAAAACGCCACAGTCGCCGTGTCAGTTCAGCGGCTAAAAAGCAAAGTACAACATCCTTTCCTATAAAGGGAAGCGCACCATATGCAAGAGTTGTCACAAAGCTGTATTTTGTCCCTGCATAGCCTGTGTAATAATTCGATAGAAAATATAGATATGTAATACCAAAAGCATAGCAGATAAAAAGTGCCGCCAATGAGATGAGCAGAATACGCACATAAGACACCTGAACTCCATTGGTATGTCTATCCGTTAAATCAGCAAGAAAACCTCCGATAAGTGCACAGAATAGAAATCCGACCAGATATCCAAAAGAACCGCGCATTACATATCCGATCCCCCCTCCTCCTCCGGCAAAGACAGGCAGTCCCAACAATCCCATAAAAAGATATAAAGCCTGTGACAGAAACCCAAGGCGGGATCCCAGAAGAAGTCCCGACACGATCGCAACAGTAACCTGAAGTGTAAAGGGGATAACAGGGACAGGAATCGTTATCTGGGCAGACACGCACATAAGAACCGTAAACACCGGCACAAGCGTAAGGGAAAGAAGATGATTCTTTCTTTTTTCATGAAAAGTTGGTATTGTCTTTAAATTTGGATTTGCGTTTTTGGGTTCCATAGACACGCTCCTGTTTTTTCTTGATTGTAAACCTTTTTGGCAAATTGTCAACTTTTGTTTTTCAGATAGGTATGCCACTTGTTTTTCACTTCTGAAGTTCAATCATACGGCGCACAGAAAAGAGAGGTCACTGCTCTCGCAGCGGCCTCTCCTGTAAGTCATTCGCACAGATTGTGAATTATGCGATCGGTTTCCCGCACTCAGGACAGAATTTCTGCGTGTTTTCACCGTTTTTCGGTGTCCATCCACAGGAGGAACAACTCTTTGCTGCAGTAGGCTGCGGCTTTCCGCACTCTGAACAGAACTTGCCTGTATTACCTTTATTGCCGCAGACACAATCCCAGCCGGCTGCCGGCTCAGGCTTTGGCTTTCCGCATTCTGCGCAGAACTTGCCGGTATTTCCGGAATGACCGCAGCTTGCGCATGTCCATCCTGCAGATGTAATAACGGCAGCTCCGGCCAGGGGAATTGCACCTGCACCGGTACCAGCGGCCTGAGCCTGCTGACCGGCAAAATAACCGAGGGCCGGAGCACCGGCAGCACCGCCCATCTGGCCCATTCCACCGACCATGCCCATACCCATAAATCCTGTAGCTGCTCCCGCCGTGTTATTGGCAGCGCCAACCATTGCTTCGGCTGATGCCGCTCCCATACGGGCAGCCAGCATATCCGGGTTCCTTGAAAGCATGATATCACGGTCGAATTCCTGAATGCGTTTTCTGGATTCGTCATCGGGGGTAATTCCGCCTATAGCGACTGAAACAACCACCATACCACGTCCCTGAAGCCACTCTTCATCCAGCACTTCATTCATGTATTTAGTGAAGCGTGTCTGCTCGGAAGGAAGACGATTATATTTGATACCGTCTCCGCCGGCTCCGCATTTGTTAAGTGCTTCGACGAACTTGGATGTGAATTCCGTCTTTGCCTGTGTCATAAGCGTTGATTTATCATAAATGTCAGTTACATTGCCTGCGATAGCCTGAAAAAATGCTACGGGATTCTCTACTTTGAAAGAGAACGTACCATTCAGGCGAATATAGATACCCATATATGTCGGGTCATCATAAGGCATAGGTGAAGATGTTCCGAACTTGTTGTCAACATTTTCAAGCATGTTGACAAAATATACCCTCTGCTCCGAATTAATAACACCGCCGGCTTTGAAACGATTGAGAATCTCTTTGCAGGAATCAACAAATCCTGTCTTGAGACCGTCTGCACCAAACATTGAAGGAGCAGTAGATGATTCCCAGGTATAAAGTCCGGATTCTGTTGTAAAATCAGTAACTTTTCCATTATCAACCAGAATCAGTGCTGTTCCTTCCGGAACAGCAATCTTGGAACCGTTCGTTATAACGTCCGAATCTCCCTTGTTGCTGCCGTTCTTGATTTTTTTGGCTCCGCGCTTAACGAGAATATCTGTTCCCAATGAATCGCATGTAAAATACTCGAGATACTGATCTGCCACAACGGAAGTTACTGCCTGAGATCCGGCTGCAATTACGTTGCCCAATGCTTTGATAAGTCCCATTTTCTTTCCTCCCATTTCCTGCTTTCGCATGAACGACTGATTATATTATTCGCTTTTTCAACTTAGGGTAAACTGGTTAATTCTCCATATTCGGATATCAATTGCCTGAAGGGCGGATCCGCAAAATTCACAGTGTTTGTTCCCGAGTCCTTTGACCGGGGCTCCGCAGTTCGGGCAGTTAATGCCGACAACGTTTGCAACGGAAGACGGCAGTTGGCTTACATCCTGAATATAGATAATGGAAAGATTATACCGGTCTTGTTTCATTGTCTGCTGACTGCCGGATACCACAATCCCATTTTGCTTGATGTAATGTAAATATTCAATGGCTGTCTGAAGAGTAATCACACAAGTTCCTGCATTCTTCTGATATGCGTTTATACCGGTCCTGTGTATTTTAATTTTCTCAAAGTATTCTATCCTGTCTTCTGCTGCAAGGGCTGCTATCTGTCTTTGTATCTGAGCCGCATAATCAGGGGTTGCACCGAGAAAGAGGTGATCCTCCTTCTCTTCATCACCTGGATTGGATTCCTCTTCCGATGCATATTCACTTGTTCCGGTCTGGAGGCCCACACCATCCGCCGACCCCTCCTGAATAGCATAAAGCGCTGAACAAAGCTTGTTTTCAGCAGATGAAATCAGTTGTTTCAAATTCAGATCCGGAAAATCCCTGGCAAGCATGGGAGCATAAACAGAAGTCATATCAGAAATAGACCGCGGCTGCTGAGAATTCATAAGATCCGCAGAGATGTTCCCCGCGTCACCGGAGAAAAGCTCTTCAGCCATTTCACTTACTAGCTGCGCGGCCTTCGAATTAGCGGCACTTCGCAGAGAACGAATAACACGGAGCACATTTATCACTAAAGTGCCGACAACCAAAAGCACAATTCCGATCACAATTAGAGTTACAACAAGAGGATCCATTTTAGTGCTCCTTGAATGCCGAATAAATTACTTATTAGTCATTATACAACACTGTTCTCTCCATTCTCAAGAGAGGTATTCCGTTAATTGTATACTCCGTCCAATCTTTAGGAAGATAATCGTCAAGGCCACTGGCATATGCAATAGGAATTCCTGTAATTTTTGAGGCGCTGTCAAGAATCGAATACGAATGAACGAGTTCATCGGATGATGTCTCCATCAGCAGATTCGAATTATCGATGAAGCCATGGATAGGAAGGCGGGCAGCAGTCGAAAGCTCCTGTGCCATCACAGCAATGCCCTGGGCGTCCGAAGTAAACGGCCGGAGTGTATTGACCACCATATAAACACGATACGATATGTTTTGGAACCGGCTGTGCATGCTGGAAAGAATTCTCGCACCCATATCTTCTCCGCCTATATCAAAAACGCCCAGATACTCCGGGTCATCAAATATCGAATACATTTCTCCCGACACAGAAGGAACCTCTACATTCGTATTTGCATAATTCGGTACGATGACACGTATATTTTCTTTTTCGAGAATTTCGCGGGCGTCTGCAGAGCGGTAAAATGGATTAATAATATCAAGATCCGCAAGCAGCACCTTTCTGTCCGGGTTATCCCTGCGAAGTTTGCGTGCAAAGTGTACGGAGACCTCTGATTTTCCACTGCCGTAGGCTCCTACAAAAATAAAGAGCCTCGGAGATTTCTCGGAAGTATCACCAATATTTTCGTTTTGAATCATTTCCATGCACATTGCACTTCCTTTTCATCGTTGTTTTGGTTGACGTAACCGCCGCCTTGTAATTTAATAGATGTCAGAGGGTTTTTGCATACTGCAAAAGCTTTCACTGATGCATTTGTAATCAGCATAGCAAACATGCCATCAAACGTACAGGAGGCAGATGTTTATGTTTTCATTTTTTCACCGCTCCGACAAGAAATCAAAAGGTATTGTAGCCGGGGAACAGGCACACATCATTACACAGACTGACACCGCACTGATCGCGGTCATTTCCGCTGCAATTGCGCGTTTTCGCGAAGAAGACGGCAGCCAGCGCTCTGAAGCAGGATTTGTTGTAAGGCGTGTCCGTCGAATTTGATTTGAATTTAGATTACACCTGATAAAACGCGGCCTGTAAACGGCGGCAGATAAGGGGAATTGAAGAAGCCTTCATTTGATGATGGCTCTTTAATAAATACGCATGAAATATTTCATACTATTAGGTGACGGGATGGCCGATCTTCCCATTTTGGAACTATCCCAAATGACACCGCTTCAGTACGCCTCAAAGCCGAATATTGACCGGCTGGCACAAAGTGCCGTCTGTGGAATGGTTCAGACAATACCGGAAGGGATGGAACCAGGAAGCGGACCTGCCAACATGTCCGTCATGGGATATGATCCAAACGTCTACTATACAGGGCGGTCTCCCCTCGAGGCGCTTAGTCTCGGGATTGAAATGACTCCGACCGACATGGTATTCCGCTGTAATCTTGTAAGCCTTTCCCAATCGGACACCGCTTCAATCAACTATGAAGATATGACAATGCTTGACTACTCTTCCGGAGAAATTTCAACGGAAGAATCGTCGGAGCTCATTGCAGCAATTGAAGAATTTCTTTCGTCAGACGACCTGCATTTTTTCTCCGGTAAAAGTTATCGTCACTGCATGGTCTGGCAGAACGGGCCCGGCAGCACGATCCTTACCCCTCCGCACGACATTTCCGGCAAAACAATCAAAGAATTTCTTCCGTCCGGCGATGGCTCCGAACGTATTCTTTCTCTGATGCTTGCCTCATGTGCAATCCTGAAAGACCACCCTGTTAATATTCGCCGTCGTGAAAAAGGCCTGAACACAGCTGATTCGATTTGGCTCTGGGGACAGGGCACCAAGCCGGCGATGGCCGATTTCACAAAAACGTACGGCCGAAAAGGTGCGGTCATCTCAGCTGTAGATCTTATTTTTGGCTTAGGCCGCTGTGCCGGACTTGAAGTAATTGAAGTTGACGGTGCAACCGGCCGGCTGGATACAAATTTTGCCGGAAAGGCGGCCGCCGCTGTCAAAGGTTTTTCTGCCGGTCTTGACTATATATATCTTCATGTTGAGGCGCCTGACGAATGCGGCCATCATGGCGACGCACCGGGGAAAGTACTTTCAATCGAAAAAATCGACGAATATATCGCCGGCCCCGTATGGAAATATCTTGAAGAGAATCGTCTGAATACCGGCGAAGACTACAGAATCCTGATCCTTCCGGATCATCCGACTCCTGTTTTGCTTAGGACGCACAGCGAATCACCTGTGCCATTCCTTCTATACAGCAGCGGTGTCAATTCTAAAACAGGCATTGCCAATTATTGCGAATCCGAAGCAGAAAAAACCGGCGTACGATATGATTCAGGCCCGGCGCTGTTCAAGGCATTTATCAGTTAAATTCTTTCGCAGTGACCTTCCGCAGGATCGCAAAGTTCTTCAAATTATTCCTTGGCGCGAAGCGCCTTCGAAGTAAAAGAGAATATCTTTCCGTGCGACTTCCGCAGACTCGCGTATGCGAGGCGAGGACGTGGAGCTCGGAAAGATATTCTCTTTTATAGCTGTGCTATCGTAACCCCGTCTTCGCCTTCTCCGTATGTACCAAGGCGAAAACTCATAACTCGCTTGTCCTGACGCAGGTGCTGGGAGACTGCCGATCGCAGGGCTCCGGTGCCTTTGCCGTGTACTATGCGGACTGTTGCAATATTGGACAGCACGCAGTCATCCAGATACCTGTCGAGCGCTGAAATCGCTTCATCCACGGTCATTCCGAGAAGTTGGATCTCCGGCATGGTATTCGCAGCCCGCTGCATACGAATGTCACCTGCACCGCCCTCCCTGCGAGGTTTGGGGACCGCACGTGAACGTGCTTTGCCGGTTTCTTTGGCCTTTTGTGATTCCTGCCCTTCAATCGGATATCGAAGGGATTCTTTTGTTACGTTTATACGAAGAGAGCCTGACTGCAGGATATAGTTTCCGCGGCTGTCGGGACCTTGCACAATCGTTCCGGAAGCACCAAGGGACGGGGAATAATATAGTCCGCCCGGACGGATTACATTGGGTATTTCTCCTGGAACAGGAATCTTTGCACGGTTTTTTTCTGCTTCGGTATCCAGGTCGGAAAGACCGGCCCGAAGGTTTCTGCGAATCAACTGCACTTTTACTTCAGCCGCCTGCTGGTTGTCCTCACGAATGGAACGCCGCAAGTCTTTGAGTATTAGATCCGCCTCTTCAAGGGCATCCGAAAGCAGTTCTTTCTTTTCTTCCTGCGCCTTTTGAAGGATCATGGCCTTTTTCTGCTCAAGTTCTTCATGTTCTTTCTGCAGGGAAAGCTGCTGTTCTTTCACATGTTCGCGCATCTGCCGGATTTCTTTTTTAAGCTTTTCACTTTCAAGATTATTCCTCTCCACAGATGACAGAAGTTCTTCAAATCGAATTCCCTCATCAGATAAAAGCAACTGCGCCGCATCAATGATTTCCTGAGAAAGGCCCAGCTTTTTTGAAATATGAAAAGCATTACTGACTCCGGGAAGACCAATCAGCAGACGATACGTCGGGGAAAGCGTCTCCGTATCAAATTCGCAGCACGCGTTTTCGACGCCGTCTGTCTCAATGGCATATCCCTTTAATTCCTTATAGTGCGTTGTTGCAACCGTGACAGCACCTTGTTTACGAAGGTGATCCAAAATAGCGATGGCCAGAGCCGCTCCCTCGGACGGATCCGTACCGGAGCCAAGCTCATCGACAAGAACAAGTGTGGAAGGGCCGGATTTTCCAAGAATCGACACCAGGTTTTTCATGTGGGAAGAAAAAGTAGACAGACTCTGCTCAATGCTCTGTTCGTCCCCGATATCAGCAAGAATCTGTTCAAATACCGAGACTTCGGAATGATCCTGGCAGGGGATCTGAAGGCCTGCCATCGCCATCAGACATAAAAGGCCGCAGGTCTTAAGTGAAACTGTTTTGCCTCCCGTATTGGGACCGGTAATGACAAGTGTCCTGTATGAGGTACCGATCGCAAAATCAATAGGCACTACTCTATCTTTGGAAATCAGCGGATGTCTGGCTTTCCTGAGTAAAATGCGGCCTTCCCGGTTGAAGATCGGCTTTGATGCATTCATGGTGATTGATAAATTAGCTTTTGCGCTCAGAAAATCAATTTTACTTACCAGATTTGTATCGACCATCAATTCACTTTTGAAGTTAAAAACGCGGCCGGAGAGATTCTGTAATATGCGTTCAATTTCTTCTTTTTCTTCTGACAGCCATTCACGGATTTTGTTATTTGCTTCTACAACCGCCATCGGCTCAACAAAAATTGTCTGTCCGGACGAGGATGTGTCATGGATAATACCGGGTATTTCACTGCGTTTTTCTGATTTGACAGGAACTACATACCGTTCTCCACGCAAAGTCACCAGCTGCTCCTGGAGTGCAGTGGGATGCTGGCGAATAATGCGTTCCAGAATATCCCTGACGCTTGCCTGTGCGTCTTTGATGTGGCGGCGTATCTGGTAGAGGGTTTCGCTTGCGCGGTCGTTCATTTCATCTTCCGAAGCAATACTAAAAGAGATTTCCTTCTCCAGTGTCGGGGCCGGCATAAGCATACGGATTCGGGAGAATAGTCCGTTCCCTTCGTCAACATCTTTGTTTTTAGGATACACAGCGTATATACGGTCAACAGCTCTCAGAAAGCACGCAACTCCGAGAAGACTTTTCATGGAAAGTGTACCCTGCGCTCCGACAAGCGAAAGCGATTCGCGGATATCCGATAATCCGGACAGAGGAAGCTGACCTTCACGTAAAATATACGTTACGGTGCTGTCTGTTTCCATATGCCATGTTTCAACCGTATGAAGGTCTGAGCAAGGTAAAAGCTCCTCGCAGAGCTCTCTTCCATATATACTTCTTGCATGATCGGAAAGCATCATTCGGATTTTGTCAAATTCAAGAGTTGTCAGTGAGCGGCCCTCAAGGAGCTTCTTCCTATCCTCTTCTTCAAATGTTGTATACATAAATATTCCTATCAGACTCTCGTCCCGTCGGTTTCGGTCTTTTTCGTCAAGTCATCATCACCAAGCTTTGATGTGTCACTTAATAATGTAACTCCATAGCAAATCGTAGCAAAGGATGACATGAGTACTGGCGGTATAAAAATGAAATTAGTAATATAACGCAAATCATGCGGTACAAAGAACACCGATGCCAGGGCAATTACAAAAAGGACAGTCGAGAGTTTCCCATACCATCTGGAGTGGGATACGATTCTGCGCTTCTGTAAAATATATGCACCGCCAAGAATCATCGCCGCTTCTTTGACAAGGATAAAAATAACAACCCACAGAGGAATTCTGCCAATCAGGAACATCATGAATGCTGTTGTAAACTGGAAGAGTTTATCAACAAAAGGGTCATAAATTTTCCCGAAATCAGATACCTGATTAAAATGGCGCGCTATAAAGCCATCGGCGGCATCCGTGAGCCAGATACCGACAAAGAAACAAAAAGCTGCCACGCTGTATGAATGCCCTTCTTCTCCCGGGTGACCGCTTGCATGGATGAAGACCGCCATAAACGGAATCGCAAGCAACCGGATAGTCGTCAGAATATTGGGTATAGTCCAAGGTATTTTCACTCTCATAATATCCTCACGACAGGAGTTTCGCTCTGGAAAGGTCTTCTTCTGAGATGGTCTTTGTTATTTTGAGTCCTTCTTCAACATCAATATCAGTAATTTTTCCGTCCTTGAAAATTACAAGACGGTTGAGTCTTCCCTCATTGATGCATTCGATTGCATGCACGCCCATCAGGCTTGCCATGGAACGATCCCTTACCGTCGGGCTGCCGCCGCGCTGTAAGTGACCTAAAATAGTAGCCCTGGCTTCAATTCCCGTCGATTCTTCTATCCGCTTGGCAATATCCATTGCCGTTCCGGCACCCTCGGCCACGATAACAATGTAATGGTGCTTCCCGGCGTTTCTGCCGTCAAGAATTACCTTTACGACATCCCTGTTAAAATCAAATGCCTGTTCGGGTATGAGCACTACCTCGGCTCCTGTCGCTATTCCTACATTCAGTGCAATATATCCTGCCTTTCTTCCCATTACTTCAATAACGCTGCAGCGTTCATGGGAAGATGCGGTATCCCTAAGTTTATCAATAGCTTCCATTGCCGTATTCATAGCAGTATCATATCCAATTGTGTACTCTGTGGAGGCAATGTCATTGTCAATCGTGCCCGGCAGACCGATCACCGGGATGCCGATGCGTGCCAGATCGCGGGCTCCCCTATATGAGCCGTCTCCGCCGATTACTACAAGGCAGTCAATTCCAAAGACCTTGCACATCGTAGCACCTTTAACGACGCCTTCAGGCGTCTCAAACGTCTTAGACCGGGCCGTCATCAGAAAGGTACCGCCTCGTTGAAGTTTCTCAGAGACGTCCCTTCCATTCAGTTCTTCAATTTCACCTTTCCATAATCCGTGGTATCCACGCATTACACCAAAAACTTTATGCCCTGTATGCAGCCCGGCACGTACCACTGCCCTGATTGTAGCATTCATTCCGGGTGCATCTCCGCCGCTTGTCAGTACACCGATTCCACATATTACAGGCAGATCAGACTTAGGAATATTGTCATAGTTGGGAGCTACCAGTTCCTTGATGTTCGGCATATTTGTCGCACTGTATTCTTCAATCATAACCACCATACTCCTGCTTCACAATTTATCAAAAACGATTTCATCGTTTTAAAGTTATCAATATTATACAGGCACTTGGAAAAAATCGAAAGAGTCATCAGAAAATTGCCATATTCTCTTTATCGCATATTGTTGAAATCTCCTTAAGAATTTCGTTTGACGAATCCACCCAATATTCCGATGGAAGTTTAATATTCATTTTTGAGCCGGATAAAAAGACAACAACCTGCATCGGACCGTGAAAATAGGCAAGAGCTGCAAGAAGTCTCCTATATCCGGCATCATTTTGATTTCCGCAATAGCGAATTCCGAGACGCTGTACAGCCGGCGCTGAAACAGGAGCCGCATATTGTTCCTGTTCCGGATCATCCCGCAATCCCTGTTCCGGACCTTCTTTCTGATCCGGGTACGGGCCTGCTTTCTGATCCGGGGTCGAGGCCGCAGCTTCCCTGGCAGAAGCTTTTCCGTATGTATGGTTGGACCAACTGTCCCGTTTACTGCTGACCGGCTCTGCTTTTCTATCCGTCGCCGTCCTGGAGAGCTCAGAAAAACTTTCTGCAATCAGCTTTGGCTGTTCATCCTCACGAATGCTCACCCTTCCTCTGATCAGAAGCACACGGTTTTCCTGTAACAGCTGGGCATATGTCTGAAACACCTTCGGAAAAACAATGACTTCATATCCCCCGAGAAGATCCTCCATTTGAAGAAACGCCATCATTTCCTGTTTTTTTGTCGTCTTCGTCGTTCGTGAAAGGAGCAGTCCTGCCATGATGACCATATCCTGATCCAAAAGAATGCGTTCTGCAACGGCGCCCTCTTCCCCTGATGCCATCAAAAATGCGGAGCTATCCGTATTTGTTGAATAGGCAATTGATTTTTTATACTCTTCCAGTGGATGGCCGGAAATATATAATCCAAGGACTTCCTTTTCTTTAGCCAATTTCTCCGAGACGGAAAACTCTTCCGTCCCCGGATACAAAGGCTCGGAAAGAGTCACATCCCCGGCTCCGTCTGTCAATCCGAACAGCGAAAGCTGGCCATCCATAAGGTTCTTTCTGGATGACGCCAACTGCGCAAAAAACGGATCCATAGCTGCCAGCAACTGAGAACGCGGAATCAAAAAGGCATCCAGGGCGGAAGCAAGGATCATACTCTCTATCATTTTACGGTTCATATCATATTTGAACATTCTTCTCAAAAAATCTCCGAATGTTGTGAACGGGCCATTTTGAATCCGCTCTTCAACCAGCTGATTTATGGCTGCCTCCCCAACATTTTTTACTGCTGAGAGACCTATTCGAATATACCCTTCACCTTCCGTCGTAAACTTCGCCTGACTCCTGTTAATATCCGGTGCCAGCACGTGAAGTCCCATTTTTTTGCAGCAGCCGACATACCATGCCGCCTGCGAAAGATTTCCGCGGAAACTGTTGAGCATGGCCGCCATAAATTCAGTCGGATAATGAAATTTCAGGTATGCGGTAAAATACCCGATTACTGCATATGCCGCAGCATGCGATTTATTAAATGCATATCCTGCAAATTGGGTCACATCATCAAATATTTTCTCCGCTGTTTTCTCAGAAACTCCATGCCGGACAGCACCGTCCACAGTGCGTCCGAGTTCATCAATCCCGCCGTATATAAACATCTCACGGTACTTTTCCATGGCGGAAAGCTTCTTTTTGGACATGGCACGCCTGATATTGTCAGACTGGCCCATTGAAAAGCCTGCCAGATCTCGAACAATCTGCATGGCCTGTTCCTGATAAACCATGCATCCATACGTTACGTTGAGTATCGGTTCAAGTAGAGGATGATCATAATGAATCAATTTAGGATCGTGCCTTGCTTTTACATAGCGGGGAATCTGGTCCATTGGACCTGGTCGGTACAGTGATATTCCGGCGATAATATCTTCCAGGGATGTCGGGGCAAGCTCAGTCATGAAATTTGTCATACCTGCACTTTCAAGCTGGAACACTCCCTCGGTATCCCCCCGGCCGATCATCTCATAAACAGCTGGTTCATCGAGCGGAATATGATCATAATCTATCGTAATACCGCGATTCTGCAGTACCATTTCCGCCGTATCGCGCATGACCGTCAGCGTGCGGAGACCCAGGAAGTCGAATTTCAAAAGTCCGATCGCCTCAACGTTATTCTTATCAAATTGTACGACGACCGATTCGTCATTTTTGGCAAGCGGCGCAATATCCGTCAGAGGCCCGTTGGAAATAACAACTCCCGCCGCATGTGTCGACGCGTGCCGCGGCATGCCTTCAAAAAGGATCGCAGTATCCAGGACATCCTTGGATAAAGGATTGTTATCATATGCATTTTTCAGATCAGCGGACAGTTCGAGTGCTCTATGGATTGTCATCCCGATTGCAAAAGGAATCATTTTAGCAAGTCTGTCACTCTCTGCATAAGGTACCTCAAGTGCCCTTGCCACATCCCTGACACAAGCACGGGCCGCAAGTGTTCCAAAAGCTATGACCTGTGCAACACGGTCTTCACCATATTTGGCTGTCACGTATTCAATCACTTCAGGCCGCCGTTCATAGCAGAAATCAATATCAAAATCAGGCATGCTGACACGTTCACTATTGAGGAAACGTTCAAAAATCAAGCCATAGCGCAAAGGGTCAATGTTCGTAATGCCAAGTGCATATGCGGCTAAGGAACCTGCACCGGAACCGCGTCCGGGACCAACCATAATTCCGTGGTCTTTTGCATATTTGATAAAATCCCAGACGATCAGGAAATAATCGGTAAACCCCATTTGGGAAATGACGGAAAGTTCATATTCCAACCGTTCGCGATATATCTGGTGCGAAGTTATGTCGCTGACATCCAGGAGCCGGTGAACAAGGCCGGTTTCAGCAAGTGAGCGAAGAAAACTGTCATTATCCGAAAACGCAGCAGGTGCTTCAAAAGAAGGAAGATGTGTGACACCAAAGGTATAAGTCGCCTGGCATGCACTCGCGATCAAAGTCGTGTTGTCTATGGCTGATGGAATATTCGGAAAAAATGCACGCATTTCTTCTTCGGATTTGATATAAAAATCCTCCGTCGGCATACGCATCCTGTCTTTATCCGAAATATGTTTGCCCGTCTGCATGCATAGCAGGACATCATGCGCCTTTGCATCTTCCTTTCGCATATAATGGCAGTCATTGGTAGCTACAAGCGGAATGCCTGTCTCCTGGGAAATACGGATCAAATGCTGATTCACCCTTGCCTGCGCTGGAATAGTATTGCTCTGTATTTCCAGATAATAATTCCCCCGGCCGAAAACCTCATCATACCAGAGAGCTGTCTGTCTGGCCTCGTCAAACTGGTCCTTCATCAATGCCTGGGAAACTTCTCCGGCCAGGCAAGCGGATAATGCTATCAATCCGCCGCTGTATTTCTGCAGCAATTCACGGTCCACACGGGGACGGTAATAGAATCCCTCGGTAAAACCGGCTGATACCAGACGGTTCAGGTTTTTGAGCCCCTCATTATCCTTTGCCAGAAGTATCAGGTGATACGGCTCACGGTCAGCGGCGCCTTCTTTATTGAAACGGCTTCTGGGTGCGACGTAGCATTCACATCCGATAATTGGATGAATGCCCTCCTCTTTCATAATCCGGAAAAAATCAACCGTACCATACATAACCCCGTGATCAGTAATTGCGCAGGAATTCATGCCCAGTTCTTTGAGCCTCTTTGCAAGAGAACGGATGCGAATGGCACCGTCAAGCAGACTGTATTCGGTATGCAGGTGCAAATGTACAAACCCCTGCATGGGTACAGATTCTGAAGCCACCCTCATCCCTCCTCATTCAATTAAATAATTCTGCCCCGTACAGTAACCAACAAATCACGAAGTCGGGCAGCTTCCTCAAATTCAAGGTTTTTCGCAGCATCTTTCATGTCTTTCTCCAGCCTCTTTGAAAGCTTAACAAGCTCGGGCTGTGACAAATGAGCCGTCTTATTATCCAGTATGCCTTCCACATCTTCGGCAGCCAGGCCTTCTTCCTTACTGAAGGCTTCAATTGTCTCCAGTACACCCCTTACTTCTTTCTTGATGCTTGTGGGAATAATATTATTCTTCTCATTATATGCTAATTGTATGTCGCGTCTTCTGTTTGTTTCAGAAATTGCAGCAAACATGGAATCTGTAATTTTGTCTGCATATAGAATCACCCGGCCGTTTACATTACGTGCAGCTCGACCGATAATCTGAATCAGCGAGCGCGCCGAACGAAGGAAGCCCTCCTTATCGGCATCCAGAATCATAATCAATGATACTTCCGGCAGGTCAAGCCCCTCACGAAGCAGGTTAATTCCAACCAATACATCAAAAAGCCCCTGTCTGAGATCCCTTAAAATCTTCATTCTCTCGACCGTTTCTATATCCGAATGCAGATATTTTACACGGATTCCTTCATTTGCTAAAAACTCGGAAAGATCTTCTGCCATCTTCTTGGTCAGAGTAAGAACCAGGGTTCTTTCTCCTTTTTCGTTGTTTGCACGAATCTCCGTGAGTATGTCCTCGATCTGCCCCTCAACGGGCCTTATAGAAATATCCGGATCCACCAGGCCGGTCGGTCGAATAATCTGTTCAGCCGTCTGCTGACTATGCGCCGCCTCGTAAACGGATGGTGTCGCAGAGACAAAGAGGGCTTGCCCCATTTTTTTCTCGAATTCCGGAAACTGCAGGGGACGGTTGTCAAATGCCGAGGGCAGACGAAAACCGTAGTTTACCAGATTCTCTTTACGGGACCTGTCACCGCTGTACATCGCACCGATTTGAGGAATGGAGACATGGGATTCGTCAATCATCAGAAGATAATCGTCAGGGAAAAAGTCAATAAGTGTAAAGGGGGCCGTTCCGGGCTCACGCTGAGCAAGATGTCTCGAATAGTTCTCAATTCCCTTGCAGAACCCTGTCTCCCTGAGCATCTCAAGATCATATCGGGTGCGCTGTTCCAGACGATATGCCTCGATGACTTTTCCCTCGGCCCGCATAATGGGCAATCGTTCTTCGAGTTCCTCTTCAATCGAGACAAGCGCCTTTTTCATTTTGTCGCTGCTTGTCGCATAGTGCGAGGCAGGATAAATCGCCGTATAATTTCTCGTCCACTGAACTTTGCCTGTAAGATGGTCCACCTCAGTGATCTTTTCTATCATGTCGCCGAAAAAGCTTACACGGGTAAGCAGCTCTTCCGATGAGGACGGAAAAATATCGAGTGTATCTCCACGAACCCTGAAGGATCCGCGTTTCACTTCATAATCGTTTCTGGAATATTGGATATTGATAAGCTCACGAATGACCTGATCCCTGTCCTTCTTCATCCCTGGACGAAGATTGACCATCAGGTCCCGGTAATCGGATGGGTCGCCCAAACCGTAAATGCACGACACGGATGCGACGACAATGACGTCACGCCTCTCCAGAAGTGAGGATGTAGCAGAGTGCCGCATACGGTCGATCTCTTCGTTGATAGCCGAGTCCTTTTCGATATAGGTATCTGTAGCAGCAATGTAAGCCTCAGGCTGATAATAATCATAATAGGAAACAAAATATTCTACTGCATTATCCGGGAAAAAAGCCTTGAACTCTGCACAAAGCTGACCTGCCAGCGTCTTATTATGTGCAATGACAAGCGCCGGGCGCTGCAGTCTTTCAATTATATTGGCCATGGTAAATGTCTTGCCGGAACCGGTTACGCCTAAAAGTGTCTGCGCCGAAAGCCCGTCTTCCATTCCCTGAACCAAAGTATCTATTGCCTGCGGCTGATCTCCCATCGGCCGCATATCGCTTTCAATGCGAAAAGGTCTGCTCTCGAGCGGTTCATAAAATTTTTTCTCCGCCGTCTTCTCATTTGCCATTGGAATCACCTCGAAAATCGATATGCACAAATTAATATACGCTAAAATAATATCATAAAAAGAACAATTGTTCAATCTGGAACTCGTGAAAAGTCTTCGTATTTTACGGAGAAGGAAGGTTCACGGAAATCCGGATATTTTTTATTATACAAATTAAAGAAGCTTTCTCATGCATTTTTGACCAGAATAAGAATCATACGCAATAAGGGAAAATTATCATGTTCATCGCAGCTAAAGCGTATTATAATGCTAAATACAAATAGAACGCCGGGCGCGAAGGAGGATACAAGATGTTTCCTGCAATATCAATCACAAAGACCACAGCTCCGAAGGCAAAACCGGTTTCGGGCGAATCTCTGCCTTTTGGCAAGTATTTCACTGATCATATGTTCATCATGGATTATATCAATGGTGAAGGATGGGTTAATCCTAGAATTGAGCCGTATGCTCCTTTTCTGATAGATCCCAGCGCAATGGTTTTCCATTATGGACAGGCCGTTTTCGAGGGCCTTAAAGCCTATCACTGTCCGGATGACAGTGTCAATCTGTTCCGTCCTTTACTGAATTTTGAACGAATCAATACATCCGATGCCCGACTTGTTATCCCCCCGCTTGACGCCGAATTCTGCGTACATGCAACAAAAGAGCTTGTTAAGCTTGAAAAGGACTGGATTCCGTCCGGCGAAGGTGAATCTTTGTATATTCGCCCGTTTGTCATCGCGACCGACCCTTACCTTGGCGTTCGTGCTTCTGATACATATCGGTTTATGATCATCTTATCTCCATCGGGCGCATACTATCCGCAAGGCATAAACCCGGTTAAAATCTATGTGGAAGATACTTATGTCCGTGCGGTTCGCGGCGGAACAGGCTTCACCAAATGTGCCGGCAATTATGCGTCGAGTCTTATTGCACAGGAAATCGCTCACAAAAAGGGCTACGTCCAGGTATTATGGCTTGATGGAATTGAGCAGAAATATATAGAAGAAGTTGGCTCAATGAATATTATATTTGTAATTGACGGGAAGCTT
>Ga0209125_1000304_pt1 | contig 71046 bp, 82 predicted proteins | sample BarGraIncub1131A_FD_184503 | JGI IMG/M metagenome (GOLD analysis project Ga0209125, IMG submission 184503) | Arctic peat soil microbial communities from Barrow, Alaska - Barrow Graham LP Incubations 11-31A (SPAdes) (version 2) | ecosystem: Environmental > Terrestrial > Soil > Wetlands > Peat... | reverse complement strand
GGGGCACAAAGATCCGGCCATCCATTTGAAAATGTTGGCCTACGATTTCCCATTCGATGCTTGCCAGCTACCGCTCGGTCCCTTCGACGCTACGTTCCGCAGCTTCGAACAAAAGGTTCTTCCGGAATTAAACCGTCGCGGCATTGCTCCGATAGGCATGAAAAGTTTGGGCGGCACGGCGGAGTCGGTGAAGAAAGGCGTGCTCACGGCGAAAGAAGCGCTCACATATGTAATGTCACTTCCAATTGCTGTCCTGGTCAGTGGGATGGATTCGCTCGAAGTATTGAATGAGAATCTCGAGATTGCACGTTCGTTTACTCCGATGAAACCGGAAGCAATGCAGGCATTGCGCGATCCATGCTGCTGATGGAAGATTCGAACTTTACAAAACTTCCAAGCGTTTCGATGGTCCGCCCGGTCGCGAGCAACATGGGTTTCCTTCTGCGAAGGAAATGGAGGGTTAGAGTTTACGGATTGGGCAGAAATACAACATGCACAGATTGACCAAATAGGATTTGAGAATTATCTGACAAGCCAAATCTGAAGTATGGCGAACTAATTTATTACGATTGATATATGGAACACGCTTATTATTTGAAATATCAGAACAAAAGACTAGACTATATGGATGTTTTCTGGAATGTTGTAAACTGGGATGAAGTAACCAAGAGTTACTAAAATGCTTTAAAGGCAATGGATGCTAAGTAACTTTTTTGCGGAGGTTATTCATAAGTTTAATTCAGAACTGATCAAGTTTACAGGGAAATGAATTGAACGGTAATATATTTCAGTCAGTTTTCATGAATATAATGATGAATTTTAAAAAAATCAAATTGCGACAATCTAAAAATTTAGAAAAATGGAAAATGAAATCATTGCCATGCCACGCATTGGCGACAAAGCACCTGAATTTAAAGCGATAACAACACAAGGGGATATTGATTTTCCTACAGATTATTTGGGAAAATGGATAATTCTTTTCAGCCATCCAGCTGATTTTACACCGGTTTGCACATCAGAATTCATGACATTTGCAAGTATGCAAAATGAATTTACAGCCTTAAATACTCAATTAGTAGGTTTGTCAATTGACGGATTGTACAGCCACATTGCGTGGTTACGTACAATAAAAGAGAAAATAGAGTTCAAAGGCATGAAAAATGTAAATGTTACATTTCCATTAATAGAAGATATTACAATGGATATAGCCAAAAAATACGGGATGATACAACCTGGCGAAAGTAATACCAAAGCAGTAAGAGCCGTATTTTTTGTCGATCCAAAAGGAACCATAAGGGCTATTATTTATTACCCACTTTCATTAGGCAGGAATTTTGATGAATTGAAAAGAGTAATAATCGCCTTACAAACAGCTGATGCATTTAGCGTTGCTACTCCAGCCAATTGGCAGCCTGGAGATGATGTAATTGTTACAACGGCATCTTCCTGCGGGGCGGCCAAAGAACGTATGGATAATAAAGATGAGAATGTTAAATGCTATGATTGGTTTTTCTGCACGAAAAAATTATCAATTGAACAGGTGAAAAATCCACCTACAAAAAAGTAATTTAAAAGATATGCAATAATGATTAGCAATAATTCCTGGCATTTCTAGACTAAAACAATGTTTAAGACAAAAGTTTGAAAAATGTCAGGAATTATAATAAATAATCAAATTAAAATGCATTGTGAAACTTGACATTTAGCCACTGGAGAGGAAAGGAACTATAATGAAAAAGTCAAATATTTGGTTTGGTGTAATCGTGATAATTATATTCGCTGTCATTGGATCTATTGTTGCTTTATTTTCAGCAGATTTATCGAATTCGGCAATAGCAAGTCAATCGGGATATCTGCCCCGATAACAAAACCTATAGGTGCTTTTTCTTATAATCCCCCTATGTTGCAGGATGCGTCGGTAGACATAAAGAACGCAGTGATGCTTGGTTACAACATCATGACTGATATCCGGATTCACTCAACAATACGCCGTATGTCATGGTAATGACGGCCAGGGTACATTGAGAGCGCCTCCTTTGTGGGAGAGCGATCCATTCAATGACGGTGCCGGAATGCACAAGCCGGAAAACCTTGCGGCCTTTGCCTATCAAAATATGCCGAGGACCAATCCAGACCTAACTGCAGAACAGGCAGTGAGGTAGAAAATATGTGAATAATGTAACTTATTTCTAAAGTAATGTAACAATCACACAAATGAATACCTATAAATTTGTATTGCAATAGTTACAATCAATAAAAAACAAAAATAATCCTCGTGGAATCATCCATTATTTTTTAAAAATTTACGGTATGAAAAAATTAAATGAAATAAAGGTGGCTATCCTTACTGAAAATGGGTTTGAGCAAGTGGAACTTACCAGCCCAAAAGTTGCATTGGAAAAAGTAGGTGCTAAAGTGGATGTAATATCTCCCCAACATGGCAAGGTAAAAGCATGGAATAGAACTGATTGGGGGATTAAAGTGAAAGTAGACAAAGAGCTTTCTAATGTAAAACCTGCCGATTATGATGCATTAGTCTTACCGGGCGGTGTAATGAATCCGGATAAATTACGTCAAAATAGGGATGCTGTAAATTTTGTAAAAGAATTTCTACAATCCGGTAAACCCATTGCCGCTATTTGTCATGGGCCCCAGATTTTAATTGAAACAGGATTATTGAAAGGTAAAACAATGACTTCATTCCCTTCTTTACAAACTGACTTGAAAAATGCAGGCGTAAATTGGGTAGATGAAGAAATCGTTCATTTTGAAAACCTGATTACGAGTCGGAAACCATCAGACCTTAATGCCTTTAATAAAAAATTGATAAAAACACTTTCATTAAAGGAATAATATCCGTAAACAAACACGAATGAAAATATACTTTCATGTTACATCCTACCGCAATTTTAAATTATTTATGGATGCAAAAAATGATATTAAAATAGCCAATTGCCTGTGCGTTGGTCTCTTCATGCAACTTGATTAAATGCATAGGGAAATATTGTTTTGATATAGCAATGATTAATTGTTGCGAAGTTCTGTTTGGTGGAGTCTTAACTGATTTGTCAGATTGGCTAAACGGCATCAGGAACATGGAAATTTTCCAATCTTCCTTCCATGACCAACGAAAAGGTACACGAGCCTGTAACCCGTTAATCGGTTCTTTTGAAAAAGACTTCCACTAAATGGAATTTCTTTTTCATGAACTTATTCCTATGTGAAAATCATTTCAGTTAACCTCAAAGTTCACGACTGGATGATGATGCTTCCTTGATAGAATACCCATCATTTGACCAATTATTTACAATAATACCTGTTAGTTCACTAATAACTATTAATCTAAAACTCTTTCCTGATGAAATCCTTTATATTTTGGCAACGTTGGTTGTTTTACAGCAGTTTGTTATTTGCTTTATTCGGGATTGTTTTTGCTTTATATGGCAATAATGCTTTTTTTATGCCATACAATAAAGCACTGGCACACGTTTTCTGGTATAGCCAGAATATACCTGTTGAAGTAGAACCATTCAGAGCTTTTATTTGGGGCCCGTTGGGCGGAACAATTGCATGTTGTTATATTTTACTGGCATTTATTGCACAATACCCTTTCCGGAAAAAAGAACTGTGGGCACGGAATGCGATTTTGATCGCTTTCGGGGTTTGGATCGTATTGGATTCAGCAGTTTGTATTTATTCAGGTGTCTATTTTCAGGTATATATCATTAATGCGTTTTCTTTTTTTATAAAAGCTCTACCTCTCATTTTTACATGGAAAGAATTCAAATAGCGTTCCGATCTGGTATAGCAATTTAGTGATAATGCGATTACAAATAATTTTTAAACCAATATTAAGAAACTGTTTAAATTTAGTTTCTGTTTATCCGTTGGACATACAAAAACATTCTAGTGCTGCCTATTTACATCACGTAGAGACGCAATATTTTGCGTCTCTACAACAGAAAACCCGCTTCCTATGGTTCTTAAACTCCATTTAGAGAAATTTTAAACAGTTTCTAAAAAGTGTGAATGATGTAACTATTTTCAAAAGTTATGTAACAATTGTGTTTGTGACTGACTTTAACTTTGTTACTCCAGAAATATCATCTGATAACTTTTTTGGAATTGTTTATTGTCAGCCGGACTTTTAAAATTTACAATTTTAAATATCACCATCATGAAATTTTACTTTAAAATAATAGCCTTAACCCTAACATTGATAATAATTGCTATAGCTTTTCCTAAACAGGTACAAGCTCAGCAGGAAAATGTTAGTTTACAGGTTTTCTACGATGAATTAAGCCCTTACGGTCAATGGGTTGACTATTCCAATTATGGGTATGTCTGGATACCAGATGTTGGAAATGATTTTGAGCCGTATTCAACAGATGGTCATTGGGTGATGACTGACTATGGATGGACCTGGATGTCGGATTACGATTGGGGATGGGCGCCATTTCACTATGGACGTTGGAATTACGATAATTTTTATGGATGGTTTTGGGTGCCTGATACAGAATGGGGTCCGGCATGGGTGACCTGGAGAAGCGCAGATGGATATTATGGCTGGTCTCCAATGGAATCGGGTTTAAGCATAAGTTTAAGTTTTGGCAGACCATATAACAGACAAAATGATCATTGGACATTTGTTAGAAATGGGGATATTGACAGGCCCGATATTAGTCAGTATTATGCCAATCAAACAGATCGTAACAGGATTATTTTAAATTCTACAGTGATCAATCAGACATATGTTGATCACAGACGAAATGTTAAATATGTTTCCGGACCATCACGTGAAGATGTTCAAAGAGTTACCGGAAGATCTTTTAAGTCTGTTTCTATTCAGGAAAATGACAGACCGGGACAATCAATGATTAATGGACAATTGCGTATTTTCAGACCCCAGGTAAACAGGAATAATGATAAAGGAGTCAGACCTACGCCCTCAAGAATTATTGATATAAAAGATGTTCAGAGGTCTTCTGAAAGAAAACAAATTAATCAACCCCGGAATGTAAATCAAAATGATAATAACAGGCAGGGGCGTCAACAAGATAATGTTATTCCACAACTTAATAATCAAAGACCAGGGGTTCCGCAAAACACAAATCCTATAACTCCTGACAGAAGACAGCAACCACAACGATCCAATAATCAGCAGATTCCCAATACAAGACCTGATCCTCAAAATGTAAATACTTCAAGTCCGGTAAGAGGACAACAACCACAACGAATTATAACTCCACAGGAAAATAATCCTAAACCTACTGTACCTCAAAATGTAAACCCATCACTTCCGGATGTAAGGCAACAACCTCAAAGGACTGTAAATACGCAGAGAAGTAATCCAAGACCTGTAGTACCTCAAAATGTAAACCCTTCAACAAATGACAGGAGGCAACAACCACAAAGGACAATGACTCCCCAAAATAACAATAATGGTCCAAAACCGGTGGTACCTCAAAATGTAAATCCAACGATAAATGGCGGTAGGCCTCAACAACAAGGTACTGTAACCCCACAGAACAATAGTGGAAGACCTGTTCCTGTTCAAAATGTAAGACCATCTGGGAATAGCAAAAGACAACAGAAAGTTTTAAAGCCAACAAGCAATAATAGCCAACAGCCAGATCAAACGAAGCCTGAGGTAGAAAAGAAAAAGCCGGAATAAGAACATTAAAAAATATTTTGTAGGGATGTGATTTCTTCAATTTTTTTAAATAATTCATATTAAAAACATACAGATGAAAACGAATGAAATGAAAAGAGTAATGATTGCGTTGGATTATGATCCAACTGCTAAAAAAGTAGCAGAAATAGGTAATTTGCTGGCTAAAACAATGGGAGCTGAAGTAGTATTATTACATGTAATATTAGATCCGGTTTATTATTCTAATACCGACTATTCTCCGATAATGGGGTTTGCTGGTCATGCCGAAATAATTCCAATGCAACTCGATAGCATTGAAGGTCTGAAAGATGCTTCTATACAATTTTTGAATAAATTCAAAAAACACCTTGGTGATGAAACAATTCAAACAGAAGTAAGAGATGGAGATTTCGCTGAATCAATTTTGAAGGCTGCAAAAGACTTGCATGTTGATATTATTGTCATGGGATCGCACAGTAAGAAATGGTTGGAAAACATCGTCATGGGAAGTGTGGTTACGAAAGTTTTACACGACACTACAATACCATTGTTTATCGTCCCAACTAAAAAGGTTAAAGCATAATTTTTGGTATTATATGAAGAAGCAGTAAATGGCAAATGCAAATGAGCTTCAAGAAAATATTCGTTCTTTTTTTTGTATCAGTTTTCATAAGTGAATTTGCATTTGCTCAAGACATTCCTGTCAAAAAAGATTCAACCCAGCTTTATAAAAAACTTGAAACCTATTCAGGAAAGAAGAAGCTGACCAGGTTTATGTTTGGACTTTTTTTTAGACCTGTTGCTATTGTTACGCCACAAAGTAAAAATAAAGTAAGGGTTTATAAGAAGATGATTCAGAAGCCATATAGTGCATATGAAGGGAAAATAATCAGACAAATTAATATTGAAACGCATGATCCGTTTGGATATTCTATTTATGATACCATAGCAACAAAAAGCAATTTTTTACCCACAACCGGTAATAAATTGCATATTAAAACTCAAAGTATTACCATTCGAAATCTCTTACTTATTCATCGTAATCAGGTATTCGATTCTTTGCTTGTTAAAGAATCTGAACGACTGGTTAGAAGCAGGGGATATGTAACCGATGTAACATTTACTGTATTATCGTCTTCGGAAAAATCGGACTCTGTTGATATTTACATACGTGAACTGGATAAATGGAGTATTGTGCCCAGAGCAATATTATCTTCATCACGCAACTCTATTAATTTAACCGATAAAAACTTTTTGGGTTTGGGCCATGAGTATCAGAATGTCTTTACCAGAAACTTTAGCAATAGTATCAACACGTTTAGTACAAATTATACGATTCCCAATCTCCGAAACACATATATAAGTACAACTTTACATTATGAAATTGATGGCTATCAAAATTTCACAAGAAGTCTTTCAGTTGAACGTCCCTTTTATTCTCCATTGGCAAAGTGGGCTGCCGGAGCATTTCTTGCAACCCAATTCAAACAAGATTCATTAAAAGTTGCAGATAGTGGTTATGTTCCATTAAACTTAAAATTTGACACGCAGGATTATTGGGTAGCTAAAGCGTTTAGAATTTTTAAAGGTAATAATGTAGATGAACGTACAACTAATTTGATTTTTGCAGCACGTTTTCTGCGTATCAGATATTATAAAAGACCAATAGAAACCTATGATCCATTGCATGTCTATTCAAATGAAGATTTTTATCTGGCTGGAATTGGGATTTCTTCAAGAAAATATGTGCAGGATAAGTTTATCTATAAATATGGAGTCATTGAAGATGTACCGGTTGGAAAAGTCTATAGTCTGACTGCAGGATATCAGATAAAAAATAAAATAGTCAGACCCTATTTTGGGATGCGGTTTTCTTATGGGAATTATAATCAATGGGGATATTTGAGTACTAACTTTGAATTTGGAACATTTATTAGTGCCGGTAAAGTTGATCAGGGGGTAATCAGTGCCGGTTTCAATTATTTTACCGAATTATTTGAAATCGGACGATGGAAATTCAGACAATTTGTTAAACCGGAAGTAACAATTGGCTTAAACCGTTATTATAATGATAGTTTAACTTTGAAAGATAGTTATGGATTGCATGGATTTAACAGTTCTGACTTGTCGGGTAATAAACGCATATTATTTTCATTTCAAACACAGGCATACTCACCTTTGGAGGTTCTTGGATTTCATTTTGGTCCATTTCTGATATGTTCTCTTGGTGTGCTGGGCGATGGACCAAAAGGATTCAGAAATAGTAAAATTTATTCACAAATAGGAATAGGTGTATTAATTAAAAATGAAAATTTAATTATCAATACTTTTCAATTTTCCATTTCATTTTATCCTTTAATTCCCGGTAATGGTCAGGATATATTTAAAATTAATTCATTTAGTACGAGTGATTTTGGCCTAAGAGATTTTGAAATTGGCAAACCGGCTATTGTTATTTTTAAATAATCTAAAGGTTGAATTCACCTGAATTCATTCTTTAGATCCCTTCTTAAATGTGTGAATCATGTAATATATTTAAATCATTATGTAACACTTATGTGCGTGTATGCCTTTAGATTTGTAACTGAATTTAGAATTTCGAAATCAGGAATATGAAAATCAAAAAAAATCAGCTTGTCCATAATTAATCATTATTTTATTTAAAAAATGTTTCCAATGAAAACACTATACATCATAGCCTTTTTTCTTTTGTCTTCCTGCTATATTTATGCACAACAACCTGTAAAAGCAGACACAATTAAACCAGGTCAGGGCCCTGCAAAGACTCAATTGAAGGATATAAAAGACCGGAAAAAAGAAATCCTCAAGGATTCTACAGACAATGAGCCTGCAAAGAGCGAAATTGTTGATACTACGCTACAAAATAAATATGGAGATTTGTTGAGAGATGATACGGCTTATAATAAAAGATATTCAATATGGAAACCCATCATTGAGGTTCCAGCCATTCTTGCTTTTACATGGTCATTCGACAGGTTTATTCTAAATGCTGATTATGCGCGTATAGGTATGAATACATGGAAATACAATATTAAAAATGGATGGGAATGGGATAATGATCGTTTCGGGATAAATTTTGTAGGTCATCCCTATTCTGGAGCATTAACTTTTAATGCAGGTCGGTCACAAGGATATAACTATTTGCAATCATTTGGCTTTTCTTTAGGTGGAAGTTTATTGTGGGAATATTTTGGAGAAAATACACGTCCTTCCTATAATGATGTTATCAATACACCTGTTAGTGGAGCTTTTTTAGGAGAAATAATGTATCGCTTGAGTTCAAATATTCTGGATGACCGTACAAGAGGAACAGAACGCGTTTTCAGGGAGATACTTGCCGGATTAATAGATCCCATGAGAGGTGTAAACAGGCTGTTCCAGGGGAGATCTTTCAGGGTTAACAAGAAAGAAGTTTATGAAAAGAATCCTTTAAATGTCTCTTTGTATGCAGGCGTTCACAGTGTAACAGGGCCTTCAAATTCCGGTTTTGGGTCAGGCACCAATAGTATGATGATCAATACTCAATTTGATTATGGTAATCCATTTGAAATCCGAAATCGTAAGCCTTTTGATTTTTTCAAGCTGCGGGTCGACTTGAATTTTGGTGTTGGCAGGAAATATGTTGACAATGTTATTGGATATGGCATCTTATTCGGTAAAAATATGCAGTTGGGCAAACTTGCTATCCTTGCAGGGGGATTTCAATACTATGATTACTGGGATAACAAAACATTTGAGTTAGGTACAATTGGTTTTGGTGGAGGACTGTTTACAAAATTACCAATAAGTAAAACCTCTGATCTTTATACCAATTTTCATTTGGCTATAGTCCCTTTAGCAGGAAACAGTACTCGATTTGGTCCTGATACTTCACAACTCAGAGATTATAATTTTGGATATGGACTTGAGGGAAAGGTTGAAACAACCCTGAATCTTGGAAAGTATGCGACTACTTCACTGGTATATTATTATTACATGATTCGGACAGGAGTGGGAGCTCCGGGTGATAATTTTATTGGTATTCTAAAGCCAAGAGTTACAATTCATATTTTCAAGGATCTGAATATCGGTTATGAGCATTTTATTTATTACAATGACCGTTATCTTAAGAACTTTCCTGCTATACATTCTGTTAGAACAGAAGATAAACTTTTTCTCATGTTCTATTTTGAAAGTGCTCAAAGAAAAGGAAAGTATAATTAAAATGGACTGGTGCTTATCTTAAATAAATTTAAACTTAAACATTATGTTAAACAAATTAATCTTATTGCTGCTATTTAGTTTTACTATACATACATGTGTAATCGCCCAGGAAAAGAAGCCCGAAACAACTCCCGAAACGAAAGGAGAGAAGAAGCAGGAAAAAAAATTATATAGTGTCTCTCAGTTTGGTCATGAAACTTTTTTGTTTGTTAAACAGCCAATTAAATGGAAGGGCAATGACTGGATCAGGGTTGGAGCAGTAACTGCATCCACAGTATTGGTTTCTCTTGCTTTTGATAAAGCCATGGTAAGAGCTACTCAGGGACAACAAAATTATTATTACAGTGCACCTATTGTGGGAGGACGAATGTATGGAGAATGGTATTCCATTTTGGGAGTAGCAGGGGCATTTGAAGCATATGGTTTAATAGCGCGAGATACTGCTTCCAAGAAAATATCCATAGAATTGTTTCAAGCCGGTGTCTATTCAGAACTTGTTACAACAGTACTCAAAATTGCAATAGGACGTGCAAGACCACTTATTACTGAAAATGCATATACTTTCCACCCATTTACGGTGTATAATGATAAATATTATTCAATGCCAAGTGGACACACTACCAGTGCAATGGCGCTTTCAACAGTAATGTCACGACACGCAAAAACAACTGTTTTTAAAGTTTTGGCTTATGTACCGGCTGCCTTTACAATGTTCTCTCGGATATATCAGGACGACCACTGGCTTTCTGATGTAGTCCCCGCCGCAGCAATTGGTTTCTTTGTGGGTAACTGGGTAGTCGATTTGCATGAAGGAAAACGGCACCGCATAAATGTTACATCTGTGGCACCACTCGCAATTTCAATTAATCTTGACCGAAAAGATTTAACACAAAGCAGGTAAGGTCATAAAAAAGAAAATATCATGCAAATTAAAACCAGGGGGCAGAAAATCTGGTATCTTTTCAAAGAATCCTTTAACGGATTTGTTGAAGACAATGGAATTAAACTTAGTGCAGCACTGTCATATTACACTATTTTTAGTCTCCCTCCATTGCTGCTTATTATTATATCCATAAGTGGAATTTTTTTTGGTGCTGATGCAGTAAGGGGCGAGATATTCGGGCAGATTAATCTGCTTGTAGGAAATGCGGCTGCTATACAAATTCAGGATACAATTAAAAATGTGACACTTTCAAATAACAATGTTTTTGCAACCACTATTGGCGTCATTATTTTATTTATCGGAGCTAGTGGAGTGTTTGCTGAAATCCAGGACTCCATCAATTATATCTGGGGCATAAAAGCAAAACCAAATCGAAGTATAATTAAATATATTTACAACAGGCTAATGTCTTTTTCAATGATTGGCTCTGTAGGTTTTTTGATGTTAGTAGGTTTGATTGTCAATTCATTAATCGATATTCTCAGTAAACGTTTAGCCATCATTTTCCATCATAATACTGTTATTCTTTTTTATATTGTCAACATATTTATTGTTTTCATTACTATAACACTTTTATTCAGTATAATCTTCAAAACACTTCCTGATGGAAAAATAGCTTTCCGCGATTGTATAATTGGGGCCTCCTTTACTGCTTTTCTTTTTATGATAGGCAAATTTGCAATTGGTTTTTATCTTGGGAGTTACAATATAGCCTCTATCTATGGTGCAGCAGGCTCCATTATTATAATACTTATCTGGGTCTATTATTCAGCAATCATTCTCTATTTTGGTGCTGAATTTACAAAAGTATATGCACTTACCCACGGACAAAAAATAATCCCAAACGCATATTCGGTTCAGATTATCAAGGAAAAAGAGGTTGATTGAAAGTTGAAGTTTTATATACAAGCAGGGTCTTTATAAACAATTTATAACTCTTTAAAAATGTGTGAATAATATAACTTTTTTCTAAAGTTATATAACACTTTGATGAATTATAGTCCTCAACTTTGGCTTATAAAAATATCATTATTTTACTACATGAGAAATCGAATATTGTAGTAGTAAAATAATCCGAATGCTTACCTAACAATCAATTTTATGAAAAACATATTCTTCTTTTTAACTGCTCTTTTTTGCAGTGCAGTTGCTTTTGGAAATATTACTGACTCAACCAAATTATGCGATTCCAACGTTAAAACAAAAATATACCACGTTAACATTCCTGTAATGAGTGTTATCATTGCTGGTGGTATGACTGCAGATGTTTTGGGTGTAAGGAGAATGAAAAATAAACCTTCACTCACGCTGGATGAACTTAATTTTGTGAGCTCTCCATCTCAGATAGCATTAATCAATAAGTTTGACCGTTGGGGCTTAAGACAAAATGCATCGGACAGGGACAGGTTTAATAAGCTTTCCAGCAATGGATTGGCAGTCATGGTTTTTGTTCCATGTTTACTTGTAATAGATAAAAAAATCGGTAAAGATTGGGGCGATTTGCTGTTCATGTATGTTGAAGGTCACACATTAACGTTAGCCAATTATTGTTACAATTTTCTTGGACCAACTTATATAGAACGTTACAGGCCAAGGACCTATTATACAGAATTTACTGATGTTGCCCGCGAGAGTGGCCAAAACCGTAATTCGTTTTATAGCGGGCATGTAGCTTCAGCTGCATATAGTACTTTTTTTATGGCAAAGGTATATTGCGACTATCACCCCAATCTGGGTGCAGAGAAATATTTAATATATACCGCTGCTACAATACCACCACTACTGATGGCATATTGGCGGATAAAAGCGTTGGATCATTTTCCATCGGATAATGCTATAGGACTTGTGATAGGAGCTGCAATTGGAATTATTGTACCTGAATTACATAAAAATCAAATAAAAAAGAATTACTCATTAGGCATGTTTACATCTCCTGAAGGAATGGGTTTAACGATTAACTGGAAACTATCCAATAAACAACTTCTTTCTTATAAAAATTAATAATCATTGATTTGCTTTAGTATTAATTGGTGAAATTCAATATGGTATTTCAAAAAATCAAAATAGCGGTTACAAGATTCAAAAAACCAATTATCATTGTAATCAGTTCCATTATTATTTTAGTAGTGGTTGCTATTGTATTTATCTCACCAATCGCAAAATATCTGATTGAAAAGAATGATGTTAAATACACTGGAAGACAAATTAAAATGGACTGGGTTTATGTAAACCCTTTTACAGGGTATGTGCATTTTAGTAACCTTAAGATTTACGAATTAAAAAGTGACAGTGTATTTATTTCCATGAAAAGTTTAAGCGGAAATATTTCTATAATACACCTGCTTTCTAAGTCGCTTAAAATATCAAATATTACTTTCGACCAACCGCATGTCACTATAATTCAAAGTAAACGCAAATTTAACTTTGATGATTTTGCTATTACCTTTTCTTCAAAAGGTAAACCAGATCCAAATGCAAAACCATTTCATTCTTATTTCCAAAATATTAAAATTAAAGATGGTCATTTTTATTACCGTGATCTTGAAACTCCTGTAAATTACTCTATTAAAAATGTAAACATAGATAGTAAGGAAGGTTGGAACTGGGATAAAGATGTGATTTCTGCAAATGTATCATTCCTGTCTGGAATTGGTACAGGAGGAATGAAAGGAAGTTACAGCATGAATTTGAAAACCCTGAACTATATTCTTAATGTTGAAGTCAATAAATTTGATTTAAAAGTATTTGAACAATACCTCAAGGCATATGCAAATTATGGGACATTTAGAGCAAACCTCGATGCAAATCTCAAAACCTTTGGCTGCTTAAAAGACGCTGAAAACATTAATATTCATGGTCAGTTAGCGATAAATGATTTTCATTTTGGAAAGACCCGGATTGAAGATTATCTCTCTTTTAATAAGGTTGTTTTTAATGTGACAGATGTGAACCCTATGAAACACAGGTATGTTTTTGACTCTATGGCATTGATTCATCCTTATTACAAATATGAAAATTATGATTATTTGGATAATATCGAAATGATGTTTGGGCATAACGGAGACAAAATTTCAGCTGCCTGGGTAGATACTGACCGTTTCAACCTGATTCGTAAAATTGCGCATTATATAAAAATTCTTGCAGCAAACTTTTTTCAGAGTGATTATAAAATTAATAAGATTGCACTTTATAATGGAGATGTTATATACAATGACTATACTTTAAACGAAAAATTTTCAATTGAAACAAATTCTTTACATATTGTAGCCGATTCTATTGATAATAACCATAAACGGGTAAAATTTTCTTTAAAATCAGGTATAAAACCTTATGGCAATATTTCAGTAAATCTGAGTATTAATCCTAAAGACAGCAGTGATTTTGATATGCAATATCATGTTCAGAGACTACCTGCTACATTGTTTAACCCATATATGATTAAGTATACTTCGTTTCCATTAGACAGGGGTTCAATAGACCTCAATGGTGCATGGAATGTGAGAAACGGGATAATTCGAAGTAATAATCACATGCTGTTAGTGGATCCACGTGTAAATATGCGATTGAAAAATAAAAATTTCAGTTGGTTACCAATGCGATTGGTTATGTTTTTTACCCGGGAAAATGGAAACGTTATTGATTATGAGATTCCAATTACCGGTAATTTGAAGAATCCCAAATTCCATTTAAAAGATGTATTACTTCACATTCTTGGAAATATATTTGTTAAGCCGGCTACAACTCCCTATCGAATGGAAGTGAAAAGCATTGAAAATGAAATTGAAAAAACACTTACATTGAAATGGCAAATGAGACAAATCAGTTTATTGCCTGATCAGGAAAGATTTATAAAAAAGATTACGAATTTCATGAAGAAAAGTCCTGAAGCATCAATTTCCGTTTATCCGATGATATATGCAGAAAAAGAGAAAGAATATATTCTGTTTTTTGAAGCCAAGAAAAAATATTTTTTGTTATCAAAAGGTATTAAAAATAAGGTGTTAAGTAAAGATGATTCACTGAAAATTGAGAAAATGTCTATAAAGGATTCAGTGTTTGTTAAATATTTAAATAAAAGGGCAGACAAAGCTTTGATGTTTACTGTACAAGACAAATGCATCAATTTTGTTGGTTTATCATATATCAATGCGAAATTCAATGAAATGAATCAAAAGCGAAAAGAAGCATTTCTGTCGGGATTTAAAGACAATGATATAGAGAATCGGGTAAAAATATATAAAGGGGGAAATACTATCCCTTTTAATGGATTTTCGTTTTATAAAATTGAATACAAAGGAGATTATCCAAAAGCATTGATCAGGGCATATAAAAAAATGAATGCACTTAACAACAAGGACCCCAGGAAAGAATTTAAAGAAGAGCGGCAGAAAAATAAAAGTGCACTTTAAACAAAGCGTCTTTAATAGTTTAATGATGTGTTAATTGGTCTCAATCCTGAATGTGTGAATGATGTAATTTAATTAGTAAATTGTGTAACACATATTTTCTTAAAGGTTTCCACTTTTGTAGTATTATAAATATTTATAATTTTTCAAAACAATTAAGATGAAAAAAACATTTCATTATCTTGGATTCTTATTGCTTATTCTAAGCATATCATTGGTGTCATGTGGCCCAAGTAAAAAACTTTTGGTTTCAAGAGCACAAGTCGTAGTACTTCAGAAAGACAGTGCAGATACACATAGTCAGTTGAATGCTTGTAACTTGAAAGTAAAAAATCTCTATGATGATAAAACATCCTTACAGGGTGAAAAAAAATCCTTACAGGGTGAAAAAGCATCCTTGCAAAATGAAAACGAATCAGTTCAAAATGATTTGAATGCGCTTTCTAAAGAGTCAAAAATGACTATTGCCGATCAGGCAAAGCGTTTGAAAGCCCTTCAGAATATGATTCAATCTCAAAAAAATATAATGAATAAGCTTAAAAATTCTATTGGTGATGCACTAATGAATTATAAAACTGATGAATTGTATGTTTATATAAAAGATGGTAAAGTTTATGTTTCGTTAGCTGAGAAATTGTTATTCAAATCTGGTAGCGATGTTGTTGACACTAAAGGCGTAGAAGCACTCAAATCTTTAGCAGTGGTACTTAATAACACCAAAGATATTTCTGTGGTGATAGAAGGTCATACAGATAATGTTTCAATAAAAACGAAGTTATTTAAAGATAATTGGGATCTTAGTACTGCCAGAGCTACATCTATCGTACGTATTTTGACAAAAGATTTTGGCTTTGATCCAAGTAGTATAACTGCATCGGGTAGGGGACAATTTCATCCTATACAGACGAATGAAACAATCGAAGGTCGTGCAAGTAATCGCAGAACTGAAGTTATTTTATCGCCAGATCTGAACGAACTTTATAAATTATTGGATCAATAAAATTTAAAAGTATTTTTAGTATCCAATAAATTTCAACAGAAAATTGCAATAAAATAATATCAGGGAATCATGTAAATTAATATGTTACATTTTCCAGATATTTTTTTACATTCATTTTAAAACTTAATCAACTTGAACCTTTCTTTCCAAAAACAAAAAGGATTAACAGATATCCAGGCAAAAGAAAAGTTGAAGTCAGAAGGTTTTAACAATCTTCCTTCTTCAAAACCGAAAAATTTCTTTTCCATCGCATTTGGGGTGATCAGAGAACCCATGTTTATACTTTTAGTTGCATGTGGTTCATTGTATATAGCATTAGGCGATATGCGGGAAGGTTTGATGCTTTTAGGTTTTGTTTTCGTAATCATGGGGATCGAATTTTTTCAGGAAAAGAAGACAGAAAAAGCACTCGATGCACTTAAGGATATGGCAAGTCCCAGAGCATTAGTAATCAGGAATGGAGTGGAAATCCGGATTGCAGGTTTTGAAGTCGTAACTGAAGATATAATTGTATTGCAGGAAGGCGACAGAATTCCTGCTGATGCTACTGTCTTACAATCGGTTAATTTGTTGGCTGATGAATCACTTCTGACAGGAGAACCAGTTCCTGTTCGTAAAAGAGATTGGGATGAAGTTGAATCCAATATTCAACCCGGTGGTGATGATTTGCCTTTTGTTTATTCCGGATCTATGATAGTTCAGGGCAATGGAATTGCACGAGTGACAAGTATTGGCATAAATACTGAAATCGGGAAAATCGGAAAAGCTTTAGAAGGGGTAAAAGAAGAACCCACCAGGCTGAAAAAGGAGATGGGGTCGCTGGTTAAAAAGTTAACGATAATTGCAGCAATACTCTGTGTTTTAGTGTTCGTAGGCTATTCAATTACCAGTGGTAGTATGGTGAAGGGATTTCTGGCCGGAATTACACTTGCTATGGCGATGATACCTGAAGAATTTCCTGTTATTCTTACTGTGTTCATGGCTCTAGGAGCATGGCGAATGTCAAAAATGAAAGTATTAACACGGAATCCATCAGCAATTGAGACACTTGGATCGGCTACAGTATTGTGTACTGATAAAACCGGTACCCTTACTCAAAATAAGATGACTGTCACAAGTCTTTATAACGGAAAGGACTTTCTTACAGTTTCAAAAGGAAGTGAGTTTGGCTCTGAATTTCATGAAATAATAGAGTTCGGTATACTTTCCAGTCAGACCAATCCTTTTGATCCTATGGAAAAGGCTATCACGAGTCTTGGAGATTTGTATCTTAAAGGGACAGAGCATATTCATGAAAATTGGGAGATGATCAAAGAATATCCTCTTTCCAAAGAACTGATGGCCATGTCAAGAGTGTTTTCATCTAAAGGGACAAAAGAAAGATTAATAGCAACAAAAGGGGCTCCTGAGGCCATATTTGAATTATGTCATCTGGAAAAAGAAACCAAAAAAAGGTTGTCGTTTGCAGTTGAAGAAATGGCCGCAAATGGGTTAAGAGTGTTAGGTGTTGCAAAAGCAAAAATAAGTTCAAAAAGTTTGCCCGATATTCAACACGATTTTACTTTTGATTTCATAGGACTTATAGGACTTTCTGATCCAATACGAAAAAATGTTAAAGCAGCTGTAAACGAATGTTATAAAGCTGGTATCAGAGTAATTATGATTACAGGTGATTATCAGATAACCGCTAAACATATTGCTTTGGAAATTGGTCTTGAAAATTACGACCAATGTATTACCGGACAAGAATTAAAGGCAATGTCGGATGATGAATTGTGTAAAAAGATAAAAGGGATAAATGTTTTTGCCAGAGTAGTTCCGGAACAAAAACTTAAAATCGTTAATGCATTAAAGAAAAATAACGAGATAGTTGCAATGACAGGTGATGGTGTCAATGATGCCCCTGCTCTTAAATCAGCAAATATCGGGATTGCAATGGGAGAGAAGGGAACCGATGTCGCCAGAGAGGCTTCTTCTCTTGTACTTATGAACGATAATTTTTCTTCAATTGTTGGAGCTATTAAAATGGGAAGACGAATATTTGATAACCTCCAGAAAGCATTTGGATACACTTTTGCAATTCATGTACCTATTGCCGGATTGTCTTTAATTCCAATATTGTTGGGTGATTTTCCGATAATTCTATGGCCTGTTCATATTGTTTTCATGGAACTGATTATCGATCCTGCATGTTCTATCATATTTGAAGCCGAGAAAGAGGAAATTAATGTAATGAACCGACCACCCAAAAGAATAGATGAGCCTTTTTTTGGGAGCAAAAAAATATTGTTTAGTTGTCTTCAGGGTGTTGGTATTCTGATTGTAACGCTTGCCATATTCTTCCTGGGATTACACTTTGGGTATGCGGTTAAAGAAGTACGTGCAATGACATTTATTACATTAATCGTATCAAATATTGCAGTTATATTAACAAACCGGTCATGGACAGACAATATATTTAAGATTTTAGCCACTCCGAACAAAGCAGTACTGTGGGTAACCGGAGGGGCAATTTTCTTTTTAATATTAATATTAAACATTCCTTTTTTTCTTGACTTATTTCAATTCCAAAAGCTTGCATTCATTAATGTAGTTATTTGTTGTGTAGCAGGTTTAACAACCATCGTTTGGTTTGAAATCTATAAAATGTTCAAACTGAGAAAGCATGAATTGCTCTAAATCAAAAGAGAATCTAGCGATCAACTAAAGATTATGGCTTTTAAAATGTTCCTTTTAAATCTGTCGCAATTGCGATAAAATGTCTTCGGTCCTATTTTAAAAATGTGTGAATAATGTAACTCTTTTAAAAAGTTATGTAACAATAATTTTTGATAACAGAATTACTTTTGACTTATACTTCTGGAAAAATTATAAAATTAACCCCCAGGATTCTACACATAAAAACCTTTAAAATAAAAAATTATGAATCTTAAAAGAATCTTTGGTGCATTACTAACAATCCTTGGGATTGGTGGGCTACTTTATGCCGCAATATATTTTGTGAAAACGACAGGAAATACACATGACGTTAAATCTGTTATTATATATGGCATTCTGGGCCTCGTTTTCTTTATTTCCGGAATTAGTCTGGTGCGTACAACGAAAGATGAATCATAATATTAATTTATCGTGACAGTTTGTAATTGGAATAAATCATATTGTTGGTTTGTAATGCAAATTAATATACAAATATAAAAACTAAGATGGTAAAGAGACAAATGGGAATATGGATGGATCATTCAATTGCCTTTTTAATGGCAGTTGAGAATGAAAAGATTGTAGAAACTATCGTAGAATTAGAAGTTTCTAAGTTGGAAGCAGATTATGATTCAGGTAAAAATGAAAAGCTTGAGTATAATAAAGGGCAACAATTTCAATCAAACTTTTACAAGAAAATAATTGATAGTATTAAAGACTATCAGGATGTGATTCTTTTTGGACCGACTGATGCTAAAAACGAATTATTAAACTTGTTGAAAGGTGAACATCAGTTTGAGAAAATAAATGTTAAAATACAAGATTCTGATAAGATGACTGCTCTTAAGATGCATGATTTTGTCATTACGTATTTTAAGTAGTTAAGATACTATCATCATTATAATTAATTCAGAATATTGATTAAACATTTTTTAAAAATTACAAATATGAAAAAAGTTTTTCTTTTAGTCATCTTTGCTTTATTAACAGGGATGTCAACATTTGCTCAGGACAAGGAACAAAATACCAATGCCTATAAAGGATTTGATCCTTATTGGTACCTGAACCTTAATTTTGGAAGGAATCTTCTTTATGGAGATTTTAAGTCAACACCTGTAAATTTTGATGCAATTGGCAAACAGACAGGATTTGTTGGAGGCTTCTTTGCCGGTTACCAGTTTTCACCCATTATTGGTCTTAGAGGACAAATTAATGGAGGAACCATGAAGAGTCGCGTAGATCAAAATCCATTGTATCATTTCAAATCAAAAACTCATTTTGCCGGGATTTATATTGAACCAACCCTGGATATTACCAATATGATCAACTATAATCCTGACAGAAGATTCTTTCTATATGGATTTACAGGTCTTGGGATGGTGAAGATGTATTCAGAACTGTTTAATTATACAACAGGTACAGAAAGCATAATATCTAAAAATGGCACTAAAGATTTTAAAGATTGGACAGGAATAGCTGTTTTACCATATGGTTTAGGGACTAAATATAAGTTTGATGAAAACTGGGGCGTTAATCTGGAAGCTGGAAGCTTCTATGTTTTTAACAAAGCTGATGGTGATAAGCTGGATGGAAAAGTTCAGGGCGAGCACAGAGACTGGATAGGAAACATCACTCTTGGTGTAAACTATGACTTTACGGTTCCTACCAATTTGAAAAAAATGGCTGAAAACTTCTGTGACAGAATCAAATATGTAGTTACTCCAAATCCACTTGAGATGCACGGTAATTTCGTCGAAGTTACAATTTCAGGGACTGTTCCAGAAAACTATATGGCCAAAAAGGCGGCTATTCTGATTACCCCTGAACTGAAGTATAATGGTGGAACTTATCTTTTAAACCCTATTACATTAAAAGGTGAATCAGTAGCTGGTGATGGAATTGCTATTGCCTATAAGACAGGGGGCACTTTTACCGTTAAACAAACCGTCCTTTATATGCCGGGCATGTCTGCTTCTGACCTGATTGTTAATTCAATCATTTACAAACCCACAAGCGGTGCTGTTGATACACACGCAACAGCCGTTCAGATTCATGCAAACAATAAGTTCATTGATGCTCCTTACTGTAAGATTGCTGATGGTGTCATCATTACTCCGATGTGGATTAAACATGATGAATACTTGTTAACAGCTACAGATAAACTGGTGAAGGAAAATATTGTATCAAAAGATGCAACTTTGTATTTCGTTTTCAGAGTTAATAAAGACAGACTTGATTTGAGAATACCACTCAATGTGAAATCAAAAGCTGGATTAGATGATTTATTTACATTTATCAATCAGGGATGGAAAATCAGGAATATCGATGTTGAAGGATATGCTTCCCCTGAAGGGAGAGCAGAGGTTAATGTCAAATTATCTCAGAATCGTGCTATTTCGGGAAGAGATTTTATAATTGATCGATTCAAGAAATTAGGTGCAAACAAAAATGCTACCGATTTCCAAAAAGGTCTTCGTGGTGTTACTTTCAATGTGATTGCCCATGGCGCAGATTGGGATGGATTTCTGTCTGAAGTTCAGGCTTCTAACATGAAGAGTAAAAATGCAATCATCAATATTGTAAACACGCAATCCGACCTTGTCAAACGTGAACAGGAAATCAGAAAAGTGAAAAGTGTTTATAGAATTCTGGTAAGTGATATTCTGCCTCAATTACGACGTGTAAATATCAAGGTTAATAGTTATGCACCTGTAAAAACAGATGAACAGTATCTTCGCAATGCTACAACTAATCCTGAAACACTTAACACTGAAGAGTTGTTGTATTCAGCTAATCTAACCAAAGATCCAAAAGTTCAGTTAAATATTTACGTGGTTGCTTTGAAACAGAACGATCATGATTGGAGAGCATTTAACAATGCAGGAGCTATTGAACTTGAAAATGGTAATCTGAGTCAGGCTTCAATATATTTCAATACAGCAAATACATTATCACCTGATAACTTTATCGTATTAAATAACCTGGGAGCTGTAGAAGCTCAAAAAGGACATGATAAGGTTTCTGTGGAACTGTTTCAAAGAGCTCAAACGCTTGGTGCCAATGAAACTTACAATGAAGGTATTCCGTTGATTACAAATAAAGATTATCCAGGTGCTGTAACTGCACTTAGTGCAAAGAAATGTAGTCATAACTTAGGATTGGCATTGTTGCTTTCAGGAAAAACACAGGAAGCTATTGTTACACTAAAATGTGCTCCAGTTGCCGCTGATACCTATTATCTGCTTGCTGTTGCAGGTGCCCGTGCAAATGATACTGCATTAATGTATGAAAGCTTAATGAAGTCTGTTAAAATGGACGCAAGCTTTAAAATTAAAGCCGCAGGAGATCGTGAATTTATTCGCTACTTCAACGTTCCAGAATTCCAGGCTATTGTTAAATAAACAGATATAAATTTCAAAAGGAAAAAGCTGTTCTTTATTGAACAGCTTTTTTTTATTAACTCTAAAGTCAACACACATTTTATTATCACAAATGACCATTTTAAAACTGATTAAAAATGTGTGAATGATGTAAGTTTTCCCCAAAGTTATGTAACATAAAAATAATTAATACCATGTAAATTTGTCAAATATAAACTAATTAAATTATGAAAAAGCTAATTTTATTATTCCTTTTATGTTCAGGTGGTTTGATGATTCAAACTACATCTGCTCAAATTTCAATTAAAGCTCATGTTGGCCTGCCATCAGTCAGAGCCAACATTGATGTACAACCTGTCTGGGGTCCTGTAGGTTATGATCGTGTTGATAATTATTACCTGCCTGATATTGAGACGTATTATAATGTTCAGTCACGTCAGTACACCTATAGAGAAAATGGTCGTTGGGTGAACAGAACATATTTACCAGCCCGCAACAGAGGTTATGATCTTTACAGGGGTAGAAAAGTTGTTGTCGACGGTTCAAGACCTTACTTGCGCCATAACGAATACAAGGTAAAATATGCAAATTACAAAGATGTATCAAATCGTGGATCTATCCGTGATAGCCGTGATTCAAAATATTATATAAATAGAAATCATCCTGAGTATAGGAATTGGAGAAATAGAAATCGTAACAGAAATAGATAATAAAAAACGATGAGCAGCATTAGATTGCAGATCTAATGAAATAAAAATAGAACAATAGGTAATTATAAGTTCTTATTTTTTAAAAAGCCACGGATTACTTCATTAATTTTGTAGTTCGTGGCTTTTGCTATTTATAGCGAAATTAAAAAACAATAAATCTTTATAAATTCTTATAAAATCAAATAATTATGTCAGTAAAAAAAGTTTGGCTTGATGAAAGCGAAAATGAATGTATCTCTTGTAATGCTTGTGAAGATATTTGCCCTGAAGTATTTTCAGTACCTGAAAAAATGGCAGTAAAACCGGGTGTCAATTTTGGGGATTTTGAAGCCGAAATTAAGGATGCAGCTGAAAGTTGCCCTGTTGAGGTTATTAAATATTCATAATTTTCAACGTTTATTCAGATAACAAAAAGGTAGCCGGAATATGAAATCGTCTTTGCCAGTATAATTCAGAATGTTCATCACCTTCAAAAATACTGGTCATCCACATTTTCTTCGTATATCCGGTTTCCTTTAATACCCGGTCAACATCTGATTGATAGGAAGCGTATATGCTATCCAGTGTTTCGGTGCCACGATCAAAATAAATCTTATGTGTCGAAGGGCGGGGTAAATTTGTTCTCAGGTAATCTGTTATAGCATTAAACATCAATGGGTCAGCCTGAATCAAACTAAAAGGCCAATGTGTAGACAAACATGCAGCCCCTCCAAAGATCTCCGGATATTCACACAAGGCATAAATTGATATCAATCCTCCCATACTTGAGCCGGAAATAAATGTACTTCCCTTATCTTTCAATGTGTTGAAAGTTGAATCTATAAATGGTTTCACTTCCAGAGTGATGAACTTCAAATACTCGTCTGAAATAGAATTATTCAATACTTCATTTAAGGCCAAATCCTCCTCTTGAATGTTGTAATTGAGGAATGGTTTTAGCGGTGTGTATTCCTGAAATCGCTTTTCTGTATTCCATATGCCTACGACAATACAGGGTCTGATTGTTTTATTTGCAATCAGAACGGATAGTATTTCATCAACTTTCCATGAAATTCTGTTAAAAGAACTTTCAGATTCAAAAATATTTTGCCCGTCATGCATATACAATACAGCATAGGCAATGGATGAATCATAAGGATAAGGCAACCATACATCAATGTTCCTGCTCTGCACATATTGTGACTGGAAATTATTGATATGTCTTATTGTTCCACTCATATATTCAGGATGTTGACTGGATGCATTCATCACAATAGTTTGAAAGATAACGAATATAAATAAGTTTTTTTTTTCTCAAAATGTTCAATGTCAGCAAATCTTTGCATGATTTTTTTTAAAGCTATTACTCATGTTGAAAGAAATAGATTTAAATTTATGATGAACATTGTAAAGTATTGTTGCTTTTATTTGTGTATTTTTGGATTATGGGTAGCATCAACATTGTGAACAAGTGAAAAATCACAATAGTTGATACTATTTATTGGAGTAGTTTAAAGCGAATTTTAAATCTATACCTGTACTGAATGATACTATCCAGTGAAAATATATTGTTGATTGGTTCATTGCTATTGATTATTAGTGTATTGACAACAAAGACTTCGGCGCGTTTTGGTATTCCAACATTGTTGTTGTTTTTAGTAGTAGGTATGTTGGCGGGAACTGATGGACCCGGAGGCATTCACTTTTCAGATCCTAAACTGGTTCAATTCATAGGCTCATTGTCACTTTGTTTTATTTTGTTTTCCGGTGGACTGGATACCAGAATGCAGGATATAAAGCCAGTTCTGTGGCCTGGGATTTTATTGTCAACTATTGGTGTCATCATATCAGCCGTATTGGTTGGCGTCTTTGCAATGATGGTTGCCGGCTTTACATTGCTTGAAGGGTTATTGCTTGGGGCAATCGTTTCTTCTACAGATGCTGCTGCAGTATTTTCCATTATTCGATCGATGGGTGTTGGATTAAAAGGTCGTCTTCGCCCACTACTGGAATTTGAGAGTGGAAGTAATGACCCGATGGCCTACTTTCTGACCATCGCATTTATTTATCTGATCATTCATCCCGGAGCCTCATTTGTAGACTTGATACCAATGTTTCTGAAAAATATGTTTTTAGGAGCTGTGATTGGTTACGTCATGGGGCGTTTGATGCATTTTATATTTCTACGGATCCGATTGGATATTGATGGCTTATATTCTGTATTACTGATAGCCATGGTGCTTTTTACCTTTTCTATAGCTGATTTTGTTGGTGGAAATAGCTTTCTTGCTGTATATATCTCTGCATTCGTTTTGGGGAACAAAGATTTTCTGCATAAACGCAGTTTGACCAAACACTTTGATGGGACAGCATGGTTGATGCAAATTGTACTTTTTTTGACACTTGGGCTTCTGGTCAGTCCAAGTCAGATATGGCCATTGGCAGGTGTTGGATTATTGATCTCTTTGTTTCTGATTTTTGTGGCCCGTCCATTGAGTGTCCATTTCTGTCTGCGTATCTTCAATATTAATCATCGTACCCGTGCATTTATCTCCTGGGTAGGATTACGTGGTGCTGTACCCATAGTTTTTGCAACCTATCCGCTGACGGCTCACATCGCAAAAGCGCCAATGATTTTTAATCTTGTTTTTTTTATTACCATAACATCTGTAATGATTCAAGGAACTACATTGCCAATGGTAGCTAAATGGTTACATTTATTAGTACCTGATAAAGCCAGAAAAAAGTCATTATTGGATAAGCAACTCGCCAGTAAAATAAAATCACTGGTTGTAGAATTTGAAGCATTGCCGGGTTTCTACTGTATCGGGAAATCTATTGTTGATATCGGGGTTCCACGAAATACAATGGTTGTGATGATAAATCGGAACGACGAATTGATTACTCCTGAAAAAATCATCCTAATTGAACCTTACGATAAATTAATAATTATGGCCGAAAACAAAGACTTACTCGAAGATATTTACCGTAATTTAAGCATCGGAAAAAGGCCAGAGAAGCCTGTTCCAACATCATTTTGAAAAAAACCTTGATTGATGCTCAATAATTTTAAAACAAATTTTTTAATAACAAGTCAATCAGATATATGTAAATAAGTATTTATAATAAATATTAATAACAGGGAGTAAAAAGATTATACCTAAGAAAAATATACTTCAAAATTAAAATGAGTAACTTCGCCAAACTAAATATTATTAATAATCTAAATATATATCACAAAAACTATCTGATATGGCAAAGATAAAAGGTAGCATTAAGATTGATAAAGAGCGGTGCAAAGGATGCGAAGTCTGTATTACTGCTTGTCCTCAATCTGTGATCGCTTTATCTGTTAATGTGAACGGAAAAGGGTATCATTATGCTGAATCGGTCAATGATGACTGCACTGGTTGTACAAACTGTGCGATTGTTTGTCCCGATGGCGTAATCTCTGTTTACAAAGTAAAACTCAATAATTAATCAAAAAATACTTTCCTTAGAAAATGAAAGAACTCCGATTAATGAAAGGTAATGACGCGTTAGCAGAAGGTGCTATACGCGCAGGTGCCGATGGTTATTTCGGGTATCCCATTACTCCGCAAAGCGAGATAATGGAATATCTGATGGCTGAAAAACCTCATGAGAGGACTGGTATGGTTGTCTTGCAGGCCGAGAGTGAAACAGCCTCAATTAATATGGTCTATGGCGGTGCCGGTTGTGGCAAACGTGTTATGACCTCATCTTCCAGCCCTGGCATCAGCCTGATGCAGGAAGGACTATCTTATATTGCCGGTGCCGAATTACCATGTGTTGTTGTCAACGTAGTCAGGGGAGGCCCCGGACTCGGAACAATTCAACCCTCTCAGGCTGATTATTTTCAGACAGTAAAAGGCGGTGGACATGGCGATTACAAGCTGATTACATTGGCTCCGGCATCTGTTCAGGAGATGTATGACTTTGTTGCACTGGGTTTTGAACTTGCATTCAGATATCGCAATCCAGTTATGATTCTAAGTGATGGTGTGATTGGACAGATGATGGAAAAAGTTCAGATTGGGGATCAACAAAAACGTTGGACAGAGGATTACATCCGCACCAACTATCCGTGGTCTACTTTAGGTAAAACACCCGACAGACCGCACAATATCATCACATCTCTCGAACTTGAATCATCACGTCAGGAGAAGGTAAACATACGTATCCAGGCCAAGTACAGGATTGCCGAAGAAAAAGAAGTTCGTTACGAAATGGTGAACTGTAAAGATGCGGACTATCTGTTCGTTGCTTATGGTTCAAGTGCGCGTATTTGTCAGAAAGCCATAGAGCTGGGTGTCGCAAAAGGCCTGAAAATAGGCCTGTTGCGTCCGATCACACTATATCCTTTCCCTGTAAAGATTCTTCACGAACTGGCAGGCAAGGTTAAAGGAATGTTGGCAGTCGAAATGAGTGCAGGTCAGATGATTGAAGATGTTAAACTAGCTGTTGAGTGCAGGGTTAAAGTAGAACATTATGGTCGGTTTGGTGGCATTATCCCATCTCCGTCTGAAGTTTTACAGGCTCTTGAAAAACAAATTATTGGAGGCTAATCGACATGATAGAAAGTATTTCACGCGAAGAAATAATAAAGGAAGAGAATCTGGTCTATTGTAAAAGCGAGATTCTTACCGAAAAGGAATTTCACTACTGCCCCGGATGTGGTCACGGAACGGTCCATCGTATCATAGCAGAAGTGATTCAGGAAATGGGAATCCAGGAAATGACAATTGGTATTGCACCGGTTGGATGTGCTGTACTGGCTTACGACTATTTTGAAGTAGATTTCCAGGGAGCCGCTCATGGAAGGGCACCTGCTGTTGCTACTGCTGTTAAGCGTTTACTTCCCGATCGGTATGTGTTTACATACCAGGGTGATGGTGACCTTGCAGCTATTGGCACCGCCGAAACAATTCATGCATGTAACCGTGGAGAAAACTTTACCATCATTTTCATCAATAATGGTATCTATGGAATGACCGGTGGGCAAATGGCACCAACCACACTGGAAGGTGTTAAAACATCAACTTCTCCCTATGGTAGGAATATTGCTGATAATGGTTATCCATTAAAAATGACAGAACTGGTTGCAATGTTACCTGGTACCAGATATGTTACCCGTCAGGCTGTTCATACTCCTGTTGCTGTTCGTAGAACCAAGAAGGCAATCCGTCAGGCTTTTGAAAACCAGAAACTGAACCAGGGTCTCTCATTTGTGGAAGTTCTGTCTAACTGTAATTCAGGTTGGAAAATGACTCCTGTTAAGTCGAACGAATGGATGGTTGAACACATGTTCCCCTATTACCCACTCGGTGATATAAAGGTTGATGGTAATCTGATCACTAAGACACAGGAACCATTGGTTAAATAATTTTTAATAGAATTTAAACCGTGAAATTATGACTGAAGAAATCATTATAGCCGGTTTCGGCGGACAGGGTGTACTCTCTATGGGAAAAATCCTGGCCTATTCAGGTGTCATGCAGAATCAGGAAGTGAGCTGGATGCCCTCATACGGTCCCGAAATGCGTGGAGGTACTGCCAATGTTACTGTAATTATCAGCGACGAACGCATCAGTTCTCCCGTTCTCAATGCTTTTGATACAGCTATCATTCTTAACCAGCAATCAATGGATAAGTTTGAAAAGTCTGTAAAGCCCGGTGGGTTATTGATTTATGATCCCAATGGGATTACACATCATCCAACTCGTCAAGATATCAGTATCTACCAGATTGATGCAACCGATGATGCTTCAAGTCGTGGCCTCATGAAAGTTTTCAATATGATTGTGTTGGGTGGTTATCTGAAAATAAAACCGATCATTGATCCATTGAATATCCATAAGGGACTCGAAAAATCATTGCCAAAACGTCATCATGGCATGATACCCGAAAACGAAAAGGCTATCGAAAGAGGGAAAGAAATCCTGAGACCGGTGCATGTATTATAAATAAAGGTAATTCAAATATTTTAACAGGCTGTCTTGTTTTCAACAAGGCAGCCTTTTTTTATTGATGGAGCAGGGAAAATGCTGGTTTCTAATGACATGAAGGCTGGGAAAACAGTTCATCCGATAATGTTAAAGTTCGGAACCATACCGATGTCCGATGGGCTAAATTAATGCGCAAAGATGGCTCCGGCGTCATGATTGGCGCCAACGAGACAGTGCTCAATATGAAAGCCTTGCCTTATAGCCGTGCTCAACTGGATGCTGGCGATATTCGCGAAGCTGTTCAAACCCATTCCGCGCTACTCGAATTTGACAAAAACATACATCTTGATATTGATCTTCTACAAGCAGGTGTAGGCGGTATCGATAGCTGAGGTTCACCGGCCTTAACCCAATATCGTTTGCCATTCAAAGATTATAAATATTCTTATTGGATCATCCCGCTTAAAAAATAGAACATTCCCGGATACAGAGCAGATCACTTCTTTACCTCTTGCAGGTAATTAGTATATACTCCCCCCGTTTTCCGCACCATCTCTACACCATTTCCGCACGTTTTCCGCACATTTAAGCGGAGAACCTGCGGAGAAGGTGCGGAAATGGTGCGGAGATGGTGCGGAAAACCCCCTGAGTGTATACTCTGCTTTTACTAATTGTTCGGGGTTGATCCGGGAGTGATCTTTTGGTGATGAAAGGATATTTAAAGAATTTGGTTTACATAATTTGGTATACAATTTTGAGAAAAAAAAGATACAAAAAGGCCGGGAGATGTTGAATGCTCCCGGCCTTGTTGTTGTTTAAATAATTTTAGAAAGAATAAGTGTATTTTATTGTGAAGGAACGACCGGGAAGATTAAAACCTCTCTTCTCATAATAATTTTCGTCGGTTAGGTTATTGACAAAGAGGGTTAGTTGATTGTTTTTGTAGCGATAACCAGTATTGAAATTCATGACAATAAAGTCGCCGTATTTGGTTTCAACCAATTGATCCCAATAATCCCAGTTCCGGTCAAAACGGTCGTTTACATAACGGGCATTCAGACCGGCAAAAACCCCATTTTTATGTTGAAAATTAAAGTCTAAACGCAAGGTGTTTTTAGCTACATTATACATACGTTCTTTGATTTGTCCGACGCCATATTCCTGGACGATTTCCTCAGCCTTAAACAGATGATTCCAGTGAAGACCGGTGCTGAGGGTGTATTTGTCATTGCCCGATAAGTTTGCAGAGAGTGAAGTTTCGATACCCTGGATCAGGCTTTTGTCTGAATTGATGTAAGTGGTGTATGAATCAATGGTATCGCCTTTTGCCGTGAGTTTTGTCCCAACAGGAAACGTCATTTTCTCGATCGGGTTGTTCTTATAGACGGTATTGAAATACGTAACTTCAAAACGCACCTTATCGTTTTTAGTTGTCAAAATAAATCCTGCTTCACTGGTTACGCTTTCCATGTTCTTCAGATCTGGATTTCCCGTTATGATACCAACATGTTTGATTTTGTAATAGTCGGCTTGTTCGGTATATCCGGCAATACTGTAGATAGCGGCAGGGGAGTAGCCCTTTGAAACAGAAGCCCTCAAGGCAAAAAAGTTATTGACATGGTATTTGATTCCAAGGCTGGGACTGAATATCTGGTTATTGGCTTTGCGTTCAGTGTTATTGTAGAATTTGGTTTCCAGGATCTTGTAATTCATCATGTCAAATCTGATACCCGGTGAGATGACCAACTTTTTGGCCATCAACAAAAGATTGCCCTGAGCAAAGATCCCGGTGTTGGATTGGTTGTAATCGGGACTATAAGTGATGTTTTCAGTGCCGGTTTTGTCGTATACCTGGCTGTTGAAAACAGCAGATTGATTATCCAGGCCAAAAGTAAAGCTGTGATCACCGCTTTTTATCACATCGATAATGCTCAATCCTGTCCATGTTGTTTTTTGGATATATGATTTGTAAGGAGTTATGGCGACAGTATTGACTGACCAATCGGGTGCATACTGATCTTCATAAGTGGTGTAGTCGGTATTGGATTCTTTGCCTGTAAATCCTTTTATTGTCAGATTGTTATTGGTGGTGATATTGCCTTCCAGACTCAGATCTCCCGAATAACGGTTAATGTCTTTGATGGCCGGTTTCTTGATGCCATCACTCAAATCGCCGGGTGTATTGACATGATTTGCCCATACATAATCACCACTCATATTTAGTTTCCAGTTCTTATCTAGCTTGATACCAAGCCGTCCATTTACATGTTCTTTGTCGAAAGTGGTATTTTGTCTAACGACACCGTCTCCACGGGTATCATCCATGCTCTGGGTGGTTCCCGTCTTGAGAAAATTGTTCTCAATGCTTTTCTGTCCAAGCATGTTGCGAAAGAAATTGTCTTTTCCTAAACGAAAATTCTTGTCCTGATTCTGCGTGCCTGCATTCAGATCGAAGTCAATGGCTTTTGAGAGATTGCCTCCAACAGCAGCATCCACACCCCAACTGCCAAAGCTTCCTGCTGATAATGAAGCATTTCCTTTTAGTTTTCCATTGGTATGGTTAGTGATAATATTTACTACTCCGCCCATTGCCTGAGGACCGTAGATTGCAGAGGCAGGACCACTGAGCACTTCAATCCGCTCAATGTTATTCAGATCAATCATTGCCAGATTTGTAGAGGCAGCAGGCCTTCCATCAATGAGAATCAAAGCCTTCATGTTCAGGCTTCCGTTTTGTGGTCTGAAGCCACGAATACTGATGCCCGATAAGAGTCCCGGATATTCAACCACATCCACTCCTGATGTTTGTTTCAGAACGTCTGTAATATCGTTGACGTTCATCTTTTTGATCGTCTCTTTAGTGATGACCTGGATCTCCTGGGTGAGGTTTGCAGTCTTTTGAGGGCTTCGTGTCCCTATGACCACAACTTCCTGAAGGTTAAGTGTCTTCTGATTCTCCTCTGTTTGCGAAAAAGCAAATGCAGGTAAGAAAAGAGCGATTATGAGCGTTTTTATAATCTGTTTTAGATTCATTGTTTTTGGTTTTGATTTACATTCAGCCAATAATTTCAAACGTTCCGGATCGTCCTTACTATGAAGCCTTCTGTGGTAGTGATTAATTGTATTGATTAATTTATAATTGATTCATATTGATAAATAATGATTTTCAAAGTGACTTAGAAACTGTTTAAATTTTCTCCAATTGGAGTTCAAGAACGGGCGGAAGCGGCTTTTCTGTTGTAGAGACGCAAAATATTGCGTCTCTACGTGATGCAGATAGGCAGTGTTAGCAGGGTTTAGCATGTCCAACGAATAAACAAAAACTAAATTTAAACAGTTTCTTAATTGATATTGTTTTTCTTCAGTTCATGCAGCATACTTTCAATTGATGAAGTGCGTATTTCTTTCACATGGGGGCCGGTTATGACATATTCGGGATCTTCACCTGTAGTAATTTCGATCTGAATATCGGCTTTGTTATATCCACCCGATTTAAAACCATTGCGCTCGAGTGCATTTTTAACCCAGTAACTGGTAATCCCCTTTCCAACGATATGAACGCGTTCAGAATAATCTTCATCTGATCGGAAGCAACCTGTGTGACTGTCAAACAGTATGCCTTCACGCGCAAAGAAAGATTCGATATAACCCTGCAAGAGTAAATCTTCGGGAGCGCCACAAACCATCTCTTTTTCCTGGGCAATCAGCCAGAGTTTATCTGCAAAGCGAAGGGTCTGTTCCAGGTCATGAGTTGTAACCAGGATCCCCTTGTTTTTATGTACGGTTAATTGTCTCAAAAGTCGCATGATTTCAATACGGCCCGGCAAATCCAAAAAGGCTGTTGGTTCGTCGAGTATCATGATTGGCGTCTCCTGTGCAAGAGCTTTGGCAATCATTGCTTTTTGTTTTTCACCATCGCTTAATTGCGAAAGTTTTCGATCGGTGAAAAGTTCAAGTCCGGTATCAGCTATGGCTATGTCAATGATTTTCTGATCTTCATCTGTCAGACGACCAAAGAAACCGGTGTAAGGATATCTGCCCAAAGAGACAAGCTGACGGACAGTGAAATCTTCAATAGTGAGTTTTTCGGTGAGTACAACACTTACCATCTGAGAAATCTCTTTTTCTTTCAGTGTTATGATGCTCTGATCATTGATGAATGCATTGCCTTCCTGGACAGGGATAAAGCCGGCCAGCGTCTTTAAAAGTGTTGACTTTCCTGCACCATTTGGCCCCATCATACAGATGAGTTCACCCGGTTTCAGGGCAAGGTTAAGGTGGTGATGCAATAATTTCTGACTGTTTTTTTCGCTGTACCCGATCCCAAGATCTGTTGTATACAGCAGGTTAGTGCTCATAAGTACTTTCTTTTATTTCGTGTTAAGACTACCCATATGACAATGGGTGCACCCATCAGAGATGTAACAGCATTAATTGGTAGCGCCCCTTCTATCCCCGGCATTCTGGCAATCAGATTGCAGAGCAGAGCGACGGAAGCACCAATCAACATATTGGCAGGCAGAATGATACGGTGATCGGATCCACCTATGGCAAGTCTGGTAATGTGTGGAGTTGCAACCCCGATAAAAGCAATGGGGCCACAGAATGCAGTAACAACAGCGGTCAGTAACCCTGCACAAAACAGCACAATAACACGTGCCCGCCCAACACGTAATCCCAGATTGCTGGCATATCGTTCTCCCATCAACAGCATATTCAATGGTTTTGGTAATAGCAATGCCATTACAAGAGCAGCAATGGTGACACCTGCATACCAGTTCATCCTGTCCCAACTCACGGCGCTAAATGTTCCCAAACCCCACAAAGTAAAAGCCTGCAGGTTTTCGGCTGTACTGTAAACCGTCAAGACACCAACTATAGCAGAACTGATATAACCCATCATGAGTCCAATGATCAGCAGCATGGCATTGTCTTTGATCCGTTGAGAAAGTGCCAGAATAGTTAGCAATACTACCATAGCTCCGGCCATGGCAGACAAGATAAGGCTGAGAACTCCAAGCTGGGGCATGTAAACGATCCATGCGCCTGTAAACATGGTAATGACAGCAACGCCAAGTCCGGCCCCGGAAGTGATGCCTAGCACATCGGGACCGGCCAGAGGATTTCTGAACAAGGTTTGCATCAATAACCCTGCAGTAGCCAGGCCCGCTCCTGCAAAGATGGCTGTGAGTGTTTGTGGAAACCTGATCTGTAATACAATGTTGTGTGACAGGTCATCTACATTACCACCTTTTATCAGGTTAAACAATGTACTTATGGGAATAGTGACCGGTCCCAAAATAAGGTTTAACCCAAACAAAAGGATGGCAATTGAAAAAAGCAGGAATATGATTTGACTTTTTCTCATTGGGTTTTAAAGCTTATTTCAGCAGTGAAAAATACTTTTGTTTGTGTCCTGATATAACACCCGAATGTAAAATATTGATGAGATCTGCAAGTATAATATCGGGTTCGAGAAGTCCCTGTTCATAATAATCGCGATAATGGGTGTTACAGAAAATCACCTGTTTCTTTTGAAAGGCTTTAAAATGAGAATAGGGTGGGTATTCAGTTTTGATGTTCTGGTAGGAGTAGTCCCCGTTATAGAATTCGAGGATCTGCCAATAATCGGCATTGATTGCTTTCTGATAGACCGATTCAAAGTCAAGTGGGAAAGATCCGGTTTCAGGTCTGTTGGCCCAGATATAATCTGCTCCGGCATCTTTAAAGAAACGGGCGGGATAACTCTTGCCTCCTGCCATGTACCAAAGATTTCCAAATAGTTTTCCTGAGAAAATAGTGGGACGGGGAGTCAGATGCTTTGTCAGGTTGGCCAGATGTTCATAATTTGTTGCAATGGAGTCAAATATTTTCCCTGCAAGCAGATCCTTGTCGAAGAAAGCACCATAAAACAATATCCATTCAGCACGTCCAAGAGGATGATTTTCCAGATAGTTGGAGATTTGGATCAATGGAATACCGGTTTGTTTAAGGTGTCCGTATTTGTTGTCCTTGAAGGGAGAAACAAATAAGATTGCAGGATTGGCCTGCATTAATTTTTCGACACTGACATTCATGGAGGTGCCAATCTCAGTTACTTTCCCACTTTTAAACCGTTCATTGAGTGCCGGCTGATGAATATAGTCTTTTTCTGCAACTGCATTGATCCGGGAAACCTCACCTAATCTCGCAACCATACATACATCTACAGATGTTGTGCAGCCTATGGATTGAACCGGAGTCCTGATAATAATGCCTTCGGGTAAATTTTTGGGTAAAGGTTGTTTCCGGGGAACCAAAACATATCGTGCCAGAGCATGGAGCGTATCCCATGAGTTTCTGACTTCCAAAACTTTAAATGTTGAATATTTTTTGATGCTGAACTCACGCGCATACCTGAGCGGTTCTACTGTAAAAGCAGATTGATCTGCTTTTGTTTTGCGTTGTTCAGGATTGACACATCCGTTTAAGAATGTAGCAACCAGAAATGTCCCAATAAGGACAGGTAAATGAAAATCTTTCATTGGCACTTTTATTCCCGAAAGCAATTACTCACTCAGGCAGGTTTTCTGACTTCCCCCTCTTCTTGCGCCTTCCCATCAACCAGGTTGAAAGTGGCTCATTTGCAAGAAAAACAGGTGGGGGTTACAGCTGCGGGTACAGCTCCGGAATTACACCGGATTCCCTTTTACTCCACACTACATGGACACCAAAGATGCGACAAAGGTAAACGAATATTTTAAAAAAATGACAGAGTGGAAATTATTTTTTACACAATGCTTTCAACTGATTCAGACTACCATGAAAGACATTAAAATCTACTTTCCCTTTGATTCCATTGACATTACCGCTTTCGGAGTACTGCCAGAAGCTCCAGTTTCTGTCATCGGGAAGTTCAAAAGGATCTTCAAGATAATATGCAATCCAGACAGGATATTTGGTAAACTTACCCTGAAGATGTCGCGTGTAGAACGAAAGATTTGAATAGATAATAGGTTTAACATGATATTGATTTTCAAGCAGATCCAGGAACTTCTGTAAGTTCTGACAGATATGAATTGTAGATTGCATGTTTGCATTTTCAACATCAACAACAGGGGGAAGGTCACCTACCTTCAGTTTCACCTGATCGATGAAAAGCCTGGCCTGAATTTTAGGATCTTTGATAGGTCTGAAAAAATGATAAGCGCCCCTGAGTAATCTTGTTTGTGCAACCCCAGCCCAATTCTTCCGGAAACTATCGTCCGGACGCGTGGCTCCTTCGGAAGCTTTAATAAATGCAAAAGAAAGCTTAGCACCCCTTACTTTCATATCTTCAACCTGTTTCCAATTGATATCGTGTTGGTGTTTGGAGACATCAATACCATGGATCGAATAATTCCAGGGGATGGTTACTCCAAAGTCTTTGTATATGAATTTGTTCGGGGAGGTCTCATTTTCAGGGTTTACTCCGGAAGAATCTTTTTCGATTTCACCGTTTTTAATATGAACGATCAGGATACCAATCCCTTTTACCAATAGAGATAGTGAAAGGCCAATAAGTAAAAGAGCTATACTTAGCCTTGTTTTGTTAATATGTCTCATTCCTGATTTTCTCATTTCCTCCTACAAAAGTATATATATTAAACCAAGCGGTCTTCTATAACACCTGTAAAAATAAACCAAAAAAAGTTAAATCAATCTCTTTAATTGGAATTTAAATTTCAATTTTTGCTTACCTCTCATTACAATTAATCTGAGAACTTTACCTGGTCTTGAACGAAGAATGTTATTGAGTTCGTTTACTGTTAAAGCTTTACCGGTCAGACCATTTATTTGAATGATGACATCACCAACATGCATACCGGCAATATAAGCAGGGCTTTTTTCAATCACATTGATTATTTCTATTTTTTCAAACAGATCTCCTGAACCCACAATATCAAATCCTGCCATATTGTATTCGAAGGGCAATTTGTAACTAGCATTACGTTCAAAATAAACCATCTGATGTGCATAATCTATAGAGACTTTAAACCTGCCCAACAGTTCACCACCTACTGTTCCATTGCGTCCTGCCAGTACATAATTTTTATTGTAACTATTGGTATCGGTGAAAAAAGTCAAAACGTTTTTGAATGCTGTATTGCCAATGTCAACTTTATTGACCCTCCCGATCCATCCTTCTATCGTCCCTGCGAGTCCACGTCCCAGAACCGTGTTGATAAAATTATCCCGGATCTTTATCTTGGGTTCAGCAAATAACTCCAGTAATAATGCATGGCTGGCACCAGTGTCAATCAGTAATTTAGCATCCAGTTTTGTCCCATCCAGTAATGTAATCGGGAGAATGATATAGGGTTTACTGTCGTGAATAACAATCGGGAGACTAATTGCTTTTCTGGAAGGTTTAAAGCTTTCGGGAGTCTGAAATATAAGTTTTCGGTTTTCATAATCTATCGTGGTCACCAGATTCTGGATCAAATCGGTTCCTAATATACCATGAATGGGAGTCCCTAAATAATTTCTTAACAACAGATAATCTTCTTCGAGTACCAACATGTTCAGGCTTCTTCCTTCAAGATCAGGGAAATCAATTGAAACACCATTGGCCAGATACACATTAAACTGTTTGTGTTCGCCGATACCGGACATGGTATACATCCTGTCATACTTAACCTGCATCATATCGCTTAACGACTTGTCAGTGATGATAGAAGTATGGACGCCTGTATCGAAAATGAAATTTAAAGGGAGACGGTTATTTACAACACCTTTGATTACAATGAGGTTATTGTAATTCTCAAAAGGTATTTCAACTCGATTTCCGTTTTTAGGAATATAAAACCCAATCTCAGATTGAGCTTTGCAGCTAAATGCTTCGAGTAGAAAAAGAGCAGCGAGTAAGATAAGTTTCATTTTTCCTCCTGATAAACAAAGATAACATATTATATATAATTTTGTCGTTGTGTATTTAATATCTGTTAACACAATAATTATTTAATAGAATTTTGTAATATGAAAATAGTACTTCACGAGAACAAGACTTTCAACAATATTGATTATGCCGAAAAGGAAGTATCCGGAAGAGAATTTATAAAGTGTGTTTTTAAGGAATGTGATTTTTCAAATGGACAGTTAGTAAGAAACGAATTTTCTGATTGTCAATTTGTTGATTGTAATTTGTCGATGACTAAATTTGAATCTGTCAGTTTGAAGAATGTCTTTTTTAAGAACTGTAAGTTGATAGGTGTTGATTTTAGTAATTGTAAGGATTTCTTGTTCTCTGTAAGCTTTGAGAACTGCATATTGGATTATGCTTATTTCTTTAAAAGGAAATTGAAGCATACCATCTTTAAACAGTGCAAAATCAAAGAAGCAAATTTTGGAGATTCTGACTTGACGAATGCCCAGTTCCTGGATTGTGATCTTTCGATGACCCTGTTTGAAAAAAATATTTTAGTGGGTGCAGATTTCACAACCTCATATAACTTTAGCATTGACCCGGAGTTAAATCACTTGAAAAATGCCCGGTTTTCAATGAATGGGTTGCCGGGTCTTCTCAATAAATACGGGCTTATCATCGAATAGACTGATTGGATGAATTGAATTTCTTTTGAATTTATACATGCTAAATTGCCAAGAAATCTAAAGTTGTATAATTTGATTTATTTTTAATATATTAAATTCAAACTCGCTTTATTCATGAAAGTTTCCTAATTTTGAAGTCGTTAAAGTGTATGCGTATCACTTCTAAATTCAAATGCACTTTTAAATTTTTATTACCAATTAATTGACCTTATTATGAGTAATCGTTTTTTTTCAATTATTACCGGATCCGGACGTTATATTCCAACACGAATAATAAAAAATGAAAAGTTCTTAGCCAATGATTTTTATAATGCATTAGGAGAAAAGATAGCAAAAACTAATGAAGAGATCATCAGTAAGTTTCATCAAATTACTGAAATAGAAGAAAGAAGATACGTTGAAGATAAATATGTTGCTTCTGATATAGGATTTTTTGCTGCTCAGGATGCGTTGGAATCATCTAAAATTGATAAAGAAACGCTGGATTATATCATCGTTGCACATAATTTCGGTGATGTTAAAAAATCAAATCCTGTATCTGATTTTGTACCATGCCTTGCTGCAAGGATTAAACATAAGCTGGGAATAGAAAATCCATATACGGTTGCTTACGATTTACCCTTCGGGTGCCCGGGTTGGATTCAAGCTATGATTCAGGCTGATTATTATATTAAATCGGGTGATGCAAAGCGGATCCTGGTGATTGCTGCAGAAACATTATCCAGAATTTCAGATCCACACGATATTGACAGAATGCTTTATTCTGATGGGGCAGGGGCAGTGATTCTTGAAGCGGTTGAAAGTGAAACTCCTGTAGGAATTCTCACGCATCTCACCAGAACTGATGCCTTGGAACAAACCTTTCTGTTGAGAATGGATAAATCTTATCATCCGGATCATGATTGTGATGCAATGTATCTGAAAATGAACGGCAGGAAATTATATGAATATGCCCTGAACACTGTTCCTCAGGTAGTCAAGGATTGTATTGATAAATCAGGGGTTCCTTTCAGTGATATCAATAAGGTACTGATTCATCAGGCAAATGCCAAGATGGATTATGCTATCCTTGCCAGGGTCTTTAAATTATTTGGAGTCAGTGAAATACCTGAAAACATCATGCCAATGACCATAGCCAAGCTTGGAAATAATTCAGTAGCTACCGTTCCTATATTGTATGATCTGATCATGAAGGGTGAAATGAAAGACCAACAGATCAATAGTGGAGATCATTTCATATTGGCTTCAGTAGGTGCAGGAATGAATGTAAATGTGATTGTTTACAAGCAACAATAATAAAAGCCTAAGTTTTAAATTAAGGTAGAGACGCAATATTTTGCGTCTCTTTCAGTTTATAATACTTTTGAGACGCAAAATATTGCGTCTCTACGTGTTAATGGACACAAAGAAAGATTTAATCTATTTCTTCTTTAAAACGTCATTACTGACAGCCCATTTCTTCTGCCATTCGGGATATTTATCCAGCACCTGTTGCGGGGAGTAGGTGTACCATCCATAACCATCTCTTCTTTCGCGCAACACTTCGGCCAATGAATAGACTACCTTGCTGTCCCTATTACAAAACAGTGGTTTGTGTGTCTTCAGTTCATAATAACGTGTCCAGATAGGAGGGGCAGTTTTGTCGGTCACAATAACCCTATCAGACATAGAAATGCGGAAAGGCGTAACCATTTTGGGCGCAGGGATAGTATTAACCTTGGTATTATAGATCTTTGATTCCTGAAACCATATTACGGCATTTTGAATGGCGTTAATAATCTCCTTTTTAGGATGATCCAGACGCATTAAAAACAAAACCAGATCAGAACTTTCTTTGTTGCAGATACTGGCAGGTTCAAATTTACGTGCCCATGCAGGTTTAAGCGTCACTTCATCATATTGTTGACACCAGGCAGTTGGTTTGCCTGCATCATTGATCTGGGTCTTTATGATGCAATCAAGTCCTTTGTTGAAAGCGATTTTTGCCTTTTCACGGTAGCTTTTATCGATGTATGTGTACTGAGGTTTACCAAGAATGATATCATTCAGTAATGTCATGATTCCTACAAAGACGCCATCATTATAAGTGATGCAACGACTGTAATTTGACTCAAGCGGATAATATTGTGGCCAGCCTCCGTTTTTGTATTGAGCCGATAACAGGAAGTCTATTCCTTTCAGTGCAGCAATCTTGTATTTCTCAATTTTAGTTGCAGAATAAGCTATTGATAAAGCTGCAACCTGCGTATAAGTATTGCCATTATCGAAGGTCGTATTCAATACGATTTTACCTTTCGCAACCGAATCTTTTTGTTTGTCGGTGAGTATGGCGAAAAAGTCGTAGTTCTTGGGCCAGCCCCCGTTTGCTTTTTGAAACAAAACAAGGTTGTCTGCAATATTGATTATCTCTGTTGGCTTATAACGTGGCTTTCCAGGCATGGCATTGATCATATTGTTCTTGTCCATTATGGAATACCAGTGGCCGGTATTATCTGCAAATGGAGTCGGATCAATTTCAGTGAATTTTTGAACTGTAGAGGTCTTTTGTCCAAAAGATAACTGACTGGATAACAGTACTGCTAAGATCATAGAAGCATTGAGACAAATGAAGAAATAATTTAGTCTGGTGTGATGTTTCATGATAAATATTTTGAGTTGACGTTACAAAAATAGTCTTTTATGTGTACGTACACGGTCTTGATTAAAAAATATATTTGAAACTGGATAACATAAAAAAAGCCAGTCGGTTGACTGGCTGGAGCGGAAAACGAGACTCGAACTCGCGACCCTCAGCTTGGGAAGCCAGTGCTTTGAAATATAAACGGGTGAAAATGAGATTAAAACAATCTGTATACCTTAATTTGACCAACAATTTGACCATTTCTCATTTTACTACTTTTTTGACCTATTCCAGATGAATTGCTCCTATAACGATATACATGTGTTTTATTGAACTTTTTGGGATAGTTATCACTGGAAACTTGTCGTTGTCTGCACGGCACTCTATAATGGAGTTATCAGTTTCTACCTTATAAATCCTGCGCACCATTGAACCGTGTGTAGTGTAAATCGTATAAACTTTTCCCCACTCAAAATAAGCCATATCCTTAATCTCCCTTAATCCCAATACGTCCCCACATGAATAGCGGGGTTCCATACACGCATTTAGTACTTCGTACATCCATTCTCCACCACGTTTTTTGAATGAGGGAACCTTGTACAATGCTTTTAGATCGTGATCATCGAGGTAATCTAAATATGATTGCATTTTTTCTTGAGGTGTTCCTTCCATTTCATCCAGAATGCGAAGAGTGTCTTCAGTTAGCAATGGGAGGTATTCTTGTTTGTTTAGTGACTTGCTTCTGGTAGTCTTAGGGTGGTCATCTTTTTCTTTTACTTCGGGTACAGTTTCTGTATGGTGCAAGTCCAATAGCCATTCCAAGCTCACATTTTTCTTCTTACAAACTGTGACCACTAGAGGCCAATTAAGTTTGTTTCGGATTTTCCAATTTGACACCGTACTCTTGGGTATTTCGAGCTCACGGGCAAGGTCTGCATCCGTCTCAACTTTAAACACTGATTTTAAACGGCTTAAAATTAAGTTTGTATTTTGTTCGGTATTTTCTAACATATCATCAAAATTGGTACTAACTTCGACGTTTGAAATCAATATGAGTTTAATAACATCAATATGAGTATTCTCTCTCATCAAAGAGAGTACTGCAAATGTAATCAATTAATCTACCTAATTACAAGCACATGAATAAATTTCCAATGGATGAGCAAGAATGGCTTAGACAGCGCAGTATCAGGGCGAGATGGTACTGGAGAAAGATGAATATACAACGAAAACGCAAGTGTGATATGCTAGATATAATGAGAAAGTTGTGCAAATTTAAATGCGACCAATCCGTTTATCGTACATTATCAGGAAACCCACCTGAAAAAAATTTCTTTAATGAGTACTCAAAATGATTGCATGCGTTTAAAAAGAGATCAAAAAAGTACCCAAATTGAAAGCGAGTTTCAAAACAGAAAAGAAATAGGTGAACTACTGATTGGCACTATCCAATATTGCGACAACATTGAGCAAGAAGATAAAGAGACTGCCATAAATGATGTCAAAAGAATGATGTACGATTTAAAATACGCCAAAAGAGTACAATTCCCAATGCTGGATGACATTCTGAAGGATTCACTACCAGCTAATGTGTTGTTGTTTCACGCTTTTAAATGGAATCGTTCAGAACCATGCAAAACTAATCCGAACTTCTATATGGATATGGCAGCCAATATGTATCAAAATGATTATTAGTCTAATATCAAACCCATGAGTGATATTGAAACATTATTATTTCAGAACGACCGATTGTTAGTACTATACCAGCAGTTTATAATACAGAATGATCAGATTATAGTACAGCAAGAACAGATTATTGCACAGAATATTCAAACATCCGACATACTTAACGAAATTTCCATTAAGGGTGCGAACAAGAAACGACAAACCAAAAATCTAATGGAGGACTACATATCGGCCAAAGAAGCAGCTGCAATGCTAGATTGTACCCCTGAGACTCTCAGACATAGATACCGAGATAAAGAGGACCTCCCCTATATGAATGTAAGTGGCCGGATTTACACCTATCACTTGCCCTCTATTATTAAGATTATTGAAGATCATACATCTCCGATACCATGTGTAAAGTAATATTGATAGCCTTTTGGCTTTTGAGTGGCATTTTTGCTGATTTTATTATCTATTATAACGAAGAAGAGGTTAGAAGTAAATGGAAAGAGTTGTGGTTCATCCACGTAATTCTTATGTTCATTGGTGTGGGCTACATGGTCGGGCTGATCGTAAGCATGATTGAGAACTCAGTGAAACGCAATAATAAAGAAAAGGCTGCTGATAAAAAGATAATGAGAGATTTTCCGAATAACTACCCCTTTAAAAACTAAGCCATGCACATAGAACGTTCAACAAAATTCGATATTGGCGACCCAGCCTATTTCTGGAATGATCAGACTGGCAAAGTCCAGAAGTGTACAGTTGTTGCAATAAGTTTTTTTTGGGAGTTTGACCAAAAGACAATACAGCCAGCATACTTTGAGCAGTACTCGGTTTTATACGGTGATTCTAGGCTATTTAAAGCCTTTCTTCCCTTTAATATTCTCTCTTATACTGAACGTGAGGTATTGAACCAAGCAGTCAAAGAGAAAGACAATACAAATAAACAATAAGAAATCATGGATGATTATTATAAGGATTGCAAGACAATTGAAAAGGCACGTCAAATCAAGTGGGAGTTAAACCGTCTTTATTGTGCCAACGGAGAAGAACCAGACGAGGAAAAGCGTAAGTATGTAAACAGTCAGTTTGATGCTTTCCAGAAAACATTTCACACGGGAACAAAGCACCAAAAGAAGGCTACCCGTCAAAGTCCCCTGCAAAATTTCATTGACTTCGCATCAAGGTACGGAACCCTTGAACAACAAAATGGCAACCTTGTGGTCACTATTGATCTGAAATCATTAACGGATTCGATCACAGACCCCTCCCTGAAATTTATTATTGGTGGAATATTGTCAACTATTAAAGAAAAAAAGTGATGAATACAGACATGGAATCCAAAAAGCCATTCGTGATAAGCTCGGCCACTATTACCCAGCTTGCTAACTATTACGACTACCGCACAGCGGAGAGCTTCATGAATGAAATTAAACCTATTATAGCGCAAAAGCTCCCCAAAATTGCCGAACACATCAGGTTATACGGGCGTGGTCGTTACCCTATACTAAGACCAGCAGACGTAAAATATATTATCCAATACATGGAGGGGCTATAATGGCACGACCACAAAAACAAGGGTTGGATTACTTTTCTTTGGACGTTGACCTGTTCGAGAACGTTAAAGTACGCAGGATTATAAAGAGTTGTGGCCTTGAAAGTGCAACTATTATCATTCATTTGCTCTGTAACATATACAGGCACAAAGGGTACTACATCGTTTTTGATGATGAACTCTCGTTCGATATTGCCGACAGGCTGGGAACAACGGAACAAAAGGTAAACCAGACCATCGAAAGGGCTTTGCAGGTTGATTTCTTTTCGTTAGAGATGAACGACAGGTATAAAATTCTCACCTCACCAGAAATACAGCAAAGGTATTTACAATCCACCGCAAAGAGAATAGATGTTCATTTGATAGAGGAATACATACTTTCCGATATTGAAAAAATCATTCCGCAATTCGTTTCCGTAGCAGAAACCCCTGTTTGTGATAACAGTAACCCAATGAATGAATCCAGGAATGAGGTTATTGACGCCAGAAGTACACAAAGTAAAGTAAAGGATATTATATTAAATAATATTAAAGTAAATAACAGAAAAGTAAATAAAGATTGCGAAACAAGTTCGCATTCTCTTTTGAAAAATTATTTTTTTGAATTTTATCAAAGAAAGCACAAGAGCTCGTACAAAGGCTGGACGGGACGAGACGCAAAAGCACTCAATCAGGTGATTGTTAAAATGAAAAAGGTACACGAGGAGGAGAAAGTAGATATTTCGCCCCCAGCCATTGAACATTCGATTAAAGAAATGCTGGAAAGAATTACAGATCAGTGGGTGCTGGATAACATTTCATACCCGACAATCAACAGTCAATTCGATAAAATAATAGTTAACCTCAAAAATAGTAAAAATGGAAAATCTACCGCAAAAAATCTATCACGAGTTAGCGACAATTACAAAAGACAGGCTGTTAACGACCTACTCAATCACTAAAAGTCTGGATAAATTCGGTCATCTGGCCAGCATAAAAGAAGTACTCAACAGCGAAAAAACCCCAGCACTCTGTGTTATACGCAAAGACATTGGAGAAACATCAACAGTTGCATACATGAAAATTTGGCTTATCCGTATTCGTGAATCTTTCAACATTGGGAATAGAATGACGGATGAACAGTGTGACAGGTGCGCAGCGCAACTGGTAAAGGATTATTACAACTTTACCGTGGCTGACATCAGCTTTATTGTAGCCAAAGCAACAAATGGAGATTCTGGACTGGCGTATAACCGTTTGGACGGTGCTGTGATCTGGCAGTGGTTCAAGCAGTATGCCGAAGAGAGGGCGCAGGTTGCTGCTGACATGCAACAACAGAAACACGACCAGATAAAATACAGTAACGAGAGGCAGTATAGCGAGGAACAAAGAGGGGTGAAGGAAAATGAAACGGCCTACCAGTATTTCAAGGCTGCTTACAACGCAAAAAACATAAAAGAATGAAAAAAATATTTATATCGGGAGCAGTAACGGGGATGAACTACGAACGTGTCAAGGCACGCTTCGCCAATAAAGAACAACAGCTCTTTGATATGGGCTATCAGGTGTACAATCCCCTACGTTACGTGAAACAGGGGACACCTTGGAACGAGGCCATGTGCATCTGCATACCGCTTGTATTAAAAAGTGAGATGGTGTATATGTTACATGGCTATGAAAAGAGTAATGGCGCACTCTTTGAGCTGGAAACGGCCTTAAGGGTAGAGAAAGAGGTACTTTATGAACCCTTATGTAAGTAGTCATGATGAATTTATTGACATTAGAATTGTGTTTTTGTTGCTATGACTATGCTGAATTAAGCTATCTTCAATCTGAAGTAAGGCAACTGCGAAACAAAGAAAGCAATACGATGGCTTTCCAGTTCATATCTCATATACTTTCAAGAATTAACAGCCACATCAGAGATAAGGCTGACGAGTTACCGATGGAAACAGTGAAAAAGGCACTGAAACCCTGAATAAAAAGAGATATTTATATCCAAAAAGTCAAAAAACCATCATTTAAAACCTCTTTTTAGGTAGATTATCGTCCAAAAAGAGATTATTTAATCGGTTTTAATCGGGATTAATCGGAATTAATCGGTTATTATCGGTTCTTATCGGTATATATCGGTATTATTAAAATCACTTATTTTCAGCGTTTTATCTTTGACCATTAATCAAAGTTAATTACAAAACGCTGATAAATGGGGTTGTCTTCGGGATTATTTGGCAAAGTACTAATTGTAGGAGGTGTTATACTGGCATTCAAAGGTGTCAGTGAATACCTCTTACCAATGCTTCGGGCAAAGAACGCTGGCGAAATGCTGGTTACAGAGTTTAAGAATTATTCGTTTTCACGCTCTAACCTATCCACCACATACTTGGATTTTAATATTGTATGTAAGAACCCAGCCAATACCCCTATTTCCTTCACCTATCCGTTTACAGTGGTAAGCGTGGACGGCAAAAAGTTTGGTTCAAGTCAACCAAAGCTCGACATGATCACAATCCCAAAATTCTCTACGCAAACAATTCCTTACACCATTGAGGTAAATACCTTTACATTCTTTGGTCAGGCTCTCAATACACTTTTAAACAAGTTACTCACCAGTGGTCAGACCGTTGTAACAGGCACTACCCTTGTGTACATTGAAGGTACTGCTGCCCTTATCACTCCCTTTACACTTAATGTATAAGAGATGAAAAAGATAGGAATGGTAGCCGAAGGCACACGCAACATCAAATCTGGTGAACAGTATAATGCACTTATCCCAAAGCCAGAATACAAGAAAGAACTTCTAAAAAGCAACTCCAGTAACATTTCCGACACCATGCGTTTCATGGGGCAAATAATCGGAGAGTATTATAAAGATACAGCCAGACTTGCACCCAAGCTGGTAGGCAACAGCAAACTGGAAACCTGTCACAATATCTGGGACTTCGTTTATAATCACATTCAATATACAACAGAAACGGACGAACAGCTTCCCCGTCCCTCTTATACATGGCACGTGAAACGCTTTAAAGGTGCGGATTGTGACGACTACGCCATATTCATATCCTCGATTCTACTGAACCTTAAAATCAACCACATTGTGCGCATCACCAAATACAACGGTGGGGTTGACTACCAGCACGTGTATATCGTAGTGCCTGACGGCTCATCACAGATCATCGTTGACCCCGTCTTAAACTACTTTAATAAAGAGGAAATCTATTCAGCAAAAAAAGACTATACAATGCAAGAACTCGGAGTAAATATATACGGCCTTAAAGGTGTTACAACCAATCCAATGCTTCCTATCGGGAAAGACATGTTTGGAGAGTTACCCCTTAACAATAACCCAATGCTGGAAATCGGTTCAAGGTTATTTGGCTGTCCTTCACTGGGCGAAGTGAGCGAAGATGACCAGATTTTAGGCATTTTGGTAGCTTCCCGTGATACGCTGGTGTTACTGCCAGAATTAATGGCTAACTCCAAAGAGTGGATTAAAATGTACCAGCTGGCAATCGACAACTGGAACACGCCATATAGAGAAGAGGCACTTCTGGCACTTCAGGCTTACGACGACGGACTATCTGGAAACAGTGGTCTTGCAGGTACTTTCTTTGGTAACCTGATACGTTCGGTAGTCAGTATTGTAAAAAAAATCAACCCCGTTTCTATCGTTATTCGTAACGCCTTTTTGCTTTGCCTTAAAGTCAACCTTTTCGGTATGTCTACAAAGCTGGTTGCAGGTTATTACGAGGACTACAACCAGATCAGCACAAAGTGTACAAAGGATGAATGGTCAAAGGCTGTTAAGGCATGTTCAGAGCTTGGAAAGACGTATGAGGCATGGGGAGGAACCGCAAAGTTTGTCAGAGCAGCTGTAATGACCGACGGACGCAAACTGGCTGGTCTTGGAATTGTACCACTTGTAGCACCTGCTGCAATCACCGCAGCAGCACCACTGCTTCTGGTACTGACCAATATCCTCAAGGGTTTGGGAATGGACGACGCTAACAGCAAGGCTTTGGCATCGGTAATTGGCGTAGGTGGTTCGGCACTGGTTAACGCTGCGATGAAAAACATGGAGGCCAACACTACCCAAAACACGGACGAAACGCCAGTAACTACTCCACCTGTCACTTCACTGACCACCACCACTCCTACAATAGCTGGGATGAACACGTACTTGATGATAGGTCTGGGACTGGCTGCCGTTGCAGCCGTATATATGGCCACCAAAGGAAAGAGTAACGATAACAGGCCGCAAAGGGCAAGTCCGCACCGACTTAACGGCATACACAAGAAGGTAAAAGCAATATCAATCAAATAAATTCACCAATTCAATAATAAAGTAAAATGGCAAAAAGAAAACAACACTCCACTCGTAGGCGTAACCTCGGTGCAGTATCTGGAATCAATACCAGCGCAATAATGGACGCAGTTAAGAAAACGGGCGCAGTTTTAGTTGGTTTTTTAGGTGGTCGTGAAATATCACGCTTTGTAATGAAGCCTGATGCAGCAGGATTAGCACCAGCAGGCCTAAAGGCATACCTCGGCACAGTCATTCAGGCTGGTGGCGGTATCTACCTTGCAGCCATGCAAAGCAATGATACGCTCAAGTATCTGGGTTATGGTTTAACAGCATCAGGACTTGCCGAAGGCGTAGGTAAACTGATGAAAAAAGACGTCGTAGCCGTCGGATTTTTGGCAGGACTTGAAGGTTTCTCTCTTGGAGAACTGATGGCTACCAATCCTGACATTCAGGCACAATTCGCTCGTCAATTACAATCTGGTAACCCTATCTCTGGTGCGCCAGAACAAAACGTAGTCTATTAATCAATAGGCTCTCAATCGAACAAACAGACTTCAAAATATTTTAACAACCAATTACATGAAAAATGTATTAATCAATACCCTTAGCGTAAATGCAGCTGCAAGGGAGGAAATGATGGAACTTATCGGTTCCATTAACCAAGACCGCAAAGATGCAATTAACTCTGGCTCTGCCTTTGTTTCTGACCGTATCTTGCAGGTGGTTAAAAACGTCGCAACCAAGAACTCTATCAAGATGTTTTTGGACTCAGACGTCAAGGTCACAGGACTTTGCGATATCAATGGTGGTAAACTGGAAAAAGGAGAAATCTTTTGTGTTTCCAGCATCATTCTGTTATCAGCCCTAGGTGCTGCTAACACACTGGCTGACGCTGCCAGCCTTGAATTTGGTCAGATAGCAAAGGAATTACGCAATGCTAACTTTGAATTTAAAGTTAACAGCAAGACCATCGTTCCTATGTCATCTACCGAGGCATTTGTAAACTACCGTGACACTGTATCTGGTGTTGCATCAACCACACCAACTGGAGCAGGTTTTGTCGGACATTACAAATTAGCCACTCCCCAATTAATCGAGACTCAGGCTCCTATCGAGTTTAATATCGAATGTGCAGCAGCTAACCCTAACTTCACCTTTATCAAGGTCATCCTTGTTGGTGCAGCCGTTGTAAACAAATAATCTGTTTTCCTTAAGTGTTGCTTGTTGAAAAAGGGCGGGCGTCTGCTCGTCCTTTTTTGCTTAAAAGATAAAAACAATGACAAACGAAAAATATCATCAGATCATAGAGGTCTACTTTGCTGGTGACGGAATTGAGGTTCCAGTACTGGCAGACATCAAACGGGGTTACTATCGTGTTACGCATATCACTTGGGTAGGTGACGCAGGGCAATCCGTCGAAGTTGTAGAGTTAACAGCACCCCTTCGTATCAATGGCCGTGATATTTTCTCGGCAGGCTTACCAATGAGCCTTATAACACCCGACCCAGCTACCGAATCCTTTAACCTGATGCGTGAGATCGAACCACCAGCAGAAGGCGACGGAACCCGCTTTGAGTGCAAGCTCAATTACCCAGCTGGTTTATTTGCATCATCGGGACGCTTCATCTTAACTATGGAGAAATAACCATGAAATACATTCAGACAATAAAGGCAAAGTCTATCATGGATAGGCTTTCAGCAATGGGCGTAGACGTAAGTGGGGACAGCTATGGGGATTATGGGTTTTACGTTGATCAGCAGATTGATTCCCGCTTTTCCGTGGTAAGACGTGTATTTGTGACTGACGAATTTACCCAGACCCTCTTGTCGTCGAGTATCCTCGTAAAACCGCTAAAGCTTAACGGAAAAGAGATATTTCCAGAGGGATTTCCTGTAAGTATGCTTTTCCCTTCAAAGGGGAACTTCTTGAGCGAAGTAAATGCGCAGGGCGACACGCTGAATGGGGCAAGAATAGAAGGGGAATTTTCCAACCCAGATCAACGCCAAACACTATTCATCTTTTTGGAACTGGTCAATTAAAAACTTATACAATGCAACATAGCGCATTCAAATTTCCTTTTTCGTTTCCTTCAGGTGGCGAAGATAGGTATATCCAGAAGTTCAAGATCAAGCTATCCAAAGAGGTGGCTCATATCTATCGTTGTGGTGTCATTCTTTCGGCAACCTCCGTACAACTTGGTATAACTACTCCCTTTACCTCGTCTCTCCACCTTTCTCTTTGCGCAGGCAATAAGAAGATACCAGCAGGTAACATTGTATTTTCAGAAGGTGGCACTGACCCTAAAAAGGGCATCACCCTGACTGAATTGAACCTTGATATATACCCAGCTGGGCAATATATCAATGGTTTCTTTGAGATCACCCGCTTTGTAGTGGAAAATCTTAACCCCGTTTCAGGGACATTCACCCTCATTTTAAAGACCGACTAACATGGACGAAGGAATCAGAAGGGACATCACTCAACGCATGACAGAGCTTGGGTATCAGAGCTGGTCAGAGCAGTCCGTCATCGTGGACGTGGCCAAAGGAAAGACAGAAACTATCAAGGCTTTTAACGAGAACCATTTCTTGTTTGACATTTCAGACGTGGAAGTCCCTTTCTCTGTACGTGCCGACAATGAATATATCACGGACAGAGACTACATAGTGACGGGTTCACCCGTGGTTTGTCCTGAATTTACGGGCAACCTGACAATTAAGAATTTGAGTAGTACTACCGATCTACGGTTTGTATTTATTCAATGTATTCCAGATTTTGAATAATAAACAATAAAGCAACATGGACAACAAGGAAATATTAGTTTGCATCAAAAGAATTGAACAACAGGTAAAGAACACTCAACTTGTCGTTGAATTTCAGCTTCAATCTACAACTACTTCATCGGCAAAGGACTGGCGCATTGAATTACCCCGTAACAGCAATACCAAGAACATCGAAGTCCGTATTGATAAGGTTTTGGACGACATAAAACCTGATGCAATACGCATTACTACTTGGATTGACGGCAAACGTCAACCGCTGGACGATATAAAACTGACCGATACCTATATCCCTAACGTGGACGAGGCAAAGAAAAGGGGCGACGACGTGTTTGACGCCTCTTCCATGCGTGCCAACTTTCAGGAGTTTGCATCCCAGCTCGGTCAACAGTTTCAGGGAGCATTATCGGGTGTGGCTAATCAGCTCGGTCAGGCTCAAATTGCAGAGATCAGGCAAGAGAGCCAGAGAGAGATACAATCTATGCAGCACCAGAACGAACTGGACAAACGGGACGAGAAGATTTTGCACTTGCAGGAGAAGATAGCAGAGACGGAAGGCTATCTGAAGGAGGAGGAGAAGGAAAACGATAACTTGCGCCAACAGGCAGAAAAAAATGGCACGGGCAACTCGGAACTCATTAAGACGGGTGCGCTGATGCTTGCAGGCCTTGTTAAGCCTGAACTGGTTCCTGCACTGGCAGGTATGTTCGGTGGCTCGGACGCTACGGCACAGCTCTCGGCTGAGGACAATTCACCTCGTGGCATTTCAGAGATGGAGATACAAGCCTATATCCAGACCTTGGACGAGGCCGTGTTCTCTAACTTCGAGATGTTGGTCATTTACCTGAAACAATACCCGCAGGCACTTGAGCTTATCTTGAAAAAGATGATGGATTTAGAGGCGCAAAATAACAGTAGTCAAAAGGTAGCATAATGGCAAAGTACACGGTAGCCTTCACGGTGGTGTGTGACAACCCGCAGGAGGCAGCGCAACTAAAGGCTGCATACCAGACTATCAGCAACTATCTACCTAAGAGCGACCTTATCTGGGTGGCATCCCAGATCAAGGCCAACCCAAAGGTGATACAGAAAGTAAAGAATCTGGCAAGTAACCCACTGGTGAGCAAACTTTTTTAAAGATATAACGAATGGCAAAAAGAAAGAATCTGGGGAACCCGCTACTTATCGCAGCAGCCTCAAGTGCAGTGTCAAACCCTAAGACGATGAAGCAAATCAGCTCTCTTGCTCCCTATAATAACCCGCAACTCATTGAAACAGGCACTTCGATATTGAAAATTGCTGGGCTGGGAGTGGTTGGCTACTTCGGCTACAAGGCTTTCAAGGCTTACCAGCAGAACGCTCTTATGCAACAGGCTTTGACAGACCCTAACGTAAAGGCAGCGATGGATATATACTTTGCCATTCCTGAAGGAATGAAAAAGGGGACAGGCTCGCTATTCAATCTTTTTGGTTTCGTAGACGATCTAATCAACAAGGTCAAGATGATCTGGCAATCTACCGACACGGCACGCCTTATGACGGTTGCAGTGAACGTGACCGATTTTAACCAGACGGCATCCGTCTTTCAGACGCTATACGGGGAACCCCTTTATCCACTTTTGCAATCGGTACTCTCTGAATCAGAACTTCAGCAATTTGTCAACAAGGGTACTTCAGGAGGAACGGTGACACGCACTTCGGCAAAGATCAGGGACTTGGTTTTTTGCAAGCAACCTGTCAACCTTCGTTCCGCACCCGACGCCTCTTATTCTGGTGGAATAACGGACATCATGGATATTCTAAAGAACAATATTGTAGGCACGAGTAAGGGTGGCGACTTTCTGGGCTGGATTCTTTCGGGGCAACAGTTTGACGCCAAGAACAACGTCTGGTTCATCCAGACAGGGTTCAAGGTAATGACCGCTGCACAGCTCAATGCAGCTGGCATCACTTCTTATCCTGAATGGGTAAAGAATGCGTTGGGAATGACCTATACACGCTGGGTGTCGGCCTCGACCGACTACGTGGACATCTTTAACTACTACCTGACTGCCAACACTAAATACCCTTTGGGTTATTCGACACTTGCATACTTATTACCTGTAATATAAACTCGCTATGGCACGACCAGAACTTTTATACCCATTCATAGGACTTTGGGAGGGATTATACTCTAAAAACCCCAATGACAAGGGAGGAGTTACGATGCGGGGCATCACTTGGGGGACGTACCAAGCTCTTTGTAAGATCGTGCTTGGATTTGAGCCAACGGTGGCCAACCATTCAGCCTTAACCGTGGCCAATGCACAAAAGTTTATCCTCTATTTCTGGAACCAGTGCAAGGCTTCTGGCCTAAACAGCCAACGCATTGCCAATATGATCGTGGACTGGAATTGGGGTTCAGGTTATTGGGCTATTGTCAACACGAGACGGGGACTGAATAAGGTCTTTGGCGTAGGCCTCGACGAAGGGCTTCAGACGGTGACAAGCCAGATGATAGCTATTATCAACTCCCTGCCAGAACAACAAACCTTTGACACCATAACGGCAGAACGCAGGGCATACTACGACAGGCTCAACGCAACGGGTGATATTCAAATGACAAGCAATTATCACGGGTGGCTCAACAGGTTGAACGACCTTATTGCTAAGAGTCCGATTCCCGCTATTGGTGGTTCACTGCTTTTTTTGGCAGGGCTTTTTTTTTTAGGTACATACATTTTTAAAAATATCAACAGATGATAATGACCGAACCTTGGATTATACGTAATCTACATAAACTCAACAACAGATTGGTTATCCTCGAAAATGTGGTCAAACCTACTGTTTTACCCTTTAACGATACTAAAGAGCCATTTGTAGGGGATTATCATCACCTGTACAGTGGTACTTATGGAGAAAACCCACACGTGGATATTGAGACATTGAATGAACTTGGAATACTCAAAGAACGCAAAGACGTGGCTGCATCATTTATCCTCAATAACGACTTACTGCTGGAAAGCATAACATTTGATCTACCCCTTAACGAAACTGGAAACATTATCATAAGAAAATAAAACAATGAAAAAGATACTACTCATCATCTTGTTATTTGCGTTTACTGCTATTCAGGCACAGGACAAGCCACCAACAGGTAGCAATTTCGTACTGGTCGGTAACTCTGTTTATTTTAATAAGACAGACCAAACGCTTTGGCTGTATAAGTCCAAACCATTAGGCTGGACGCAAATAGCGACCTCCCAGAACGTGAAATTCAAGTTAGATAGTGTCATGAACCTTGTCTATAATAAGACGCAGGCAGATAACCTATTGAACCAAAAGTTAGATACTTTGCTCAGAGGTAGGGCTAACGGTGTTGCAGCACTTGACCTTGGTAGCAAGGTTCTCATGTCTGAACTCCCTGACGCAATCGTGGGTGCAATCAATTATCAGGGTACTTTTTCGCCACTTCTCAATATCCCTGCCCTTGTCACGGCATCTGGTCACAAGGGCTGGTATTTTCTTGTCACCGATTCAGGGGTGGTGAACACCGTTACCTATAAAAACAGGGATTGGATTGTCTCGGACGGTATAATTTGGGAAAAGATAGACAACAACAACTCGGTGTACGATGTGAACGGCAAGAAAGGCAGCGTCACACTAACAACGGATAACATTTCAGAGGGCATCACCAATAAATACTATACAGACGAAAGAACACGCACTGCCATAGGAACCCCTTGGACAGCCTATTTGTCTTTAACGGGTGGCACACTGTCTGGTGCGCTCATTGGGACGGAGTTAAGGATGCTGGGAGAGCAAAACTTTGCTACTGCCGACTTCTTCTCTTACAACGGAGACGGAACTGGAGCTTATGGGGTTTCTGTAATCAGTTATATTGGCGCAAACAGGAAACTGTTTAAGGTAGGGTTTGATACTGGTAACGACGACGGATTTATGGTAGATTGGGATCACCCTACTGCAAGGTTTAAATACAAGTTCAATCTGGGTGACATTCTTTTGAATGGTGATATATCAGCCGTCAATGAGACACTTACAGGTGACTTAGCAGGTACAAGTATGTCTATGGTCGCACCCTTGGGGACTGCTTCAGTAACGGGATGGACGTGGAACGGAGACGCTGAATCGGTTTACGGGACAAATGCGATAGGTTACTTAGGAGCTAACAGAAAGATATTCAGGGTAGGAACATATTTAGGCAGTAACGGTTTTACCGTCGACTGGCTTCACGATGCAGGCAGGTTTGCATATAACTTTAATATAGGCGATGCAAATGTTAGTGGAAATGTTACTGCTACGTCTTTTGTTAAATCAGGTGGTACTTCAAGTGAAATGTTAATGGCAGATGGAAGCGTTTCAACAGGTGGTGCTTACATTTGGAATCAAACTGCATCACCTCAAACAGCTGGAGCTTGGACTACGTCAGCTATAAAAGTTGGTTCAACTACATTAAATACAACATATGACACATATGGAATTTTAGCTCAGGGAACTGATCTTAGTATATTTGCTGACGAAGGTCGTAAGGTAACAATATATGCAGATGGTTTTTCGGTATTAAAAGTTCTTGCAAATCATAATGTCGAAATAATGGGGAGTATTAAAAGTTTTGATGATTATGGTTTTGGAATTGGTACTTGTCTAAATTACAGGCGAATAACATATGATAATAGTACCAATACATTTAGAGCACTTTCTACTGCAAATTTAGGGGCTGTTTTCAGTGCATTAAAATTTACATCGGACGTTGCTACTGGCACTGCACCTCTAGCCGTTGCAAGTACTACTCTTTGCGATAATCTAAATGCTGATCTATTAGATGGTCAACACGGTAGTTATTACTCGGATTATACGAATTTAATCAATAAACCTTATATCCCAGATGAATCGAACCTGGTTCACATGTCAGGAACAGAAACCATTACAGGACAAAAAACATTTAATCAGTCTATATCTCAAACCTCCCTTCCAACCTCTGGGTTAACAAACTTATTAACTCAAACAGTAGGAAGTAATTCACACCAGACAGTTGGAGCATTCAATTCTGTCACATATAGCGGTTCTGATAATGAAAGTTCAGTATATGGGAAAAAGAATTATGTTTATTTAAATACTACCGGTACGGTTGCTTATGCTTATGGCGATAGGACTACTATATTTAATAATGGAGGAATTCTTACAAACGGGGAAGGGGTAGAGGGAAATGTAATTAATAATAGTGGGACTCTTACAACTGGGTACGCAACAGTAGGAAACGTGACTGTTAGTGGTGGAAAGTTTAATAAAATAGTTGGGGTCTACTCCAATGTTTCCAATACAAGTTCTGATGTTACTAATAATGATGCCTATGGTTTTTATTCTAACTTTCATAATTCTGGAGTATTTGATGGTTATGCAGGACTTCAAATAGATGCTTATAATACTGGAACTGCACGTATTATGACTGGATTACAAGTTGATTTTTGGACTGCTGGAGGAATCACACAAGAATTACGTGGTATTGACATAGGAGTTACACACCCCTGGACTGGAACTCCTACAAACGCATATGGAATTTATATTGATGCTTCAACAAACATAGGAACATCTATTAATTATGCTATTTATTCAGGTTCAACAGCACCTTCATCTTTTGCAGGAATTATAAATACAACAGGACTAACCATTCTGACAGGGGCTGGCTCAGGTAAAGTATGGACAAGTGACGACTTGGGAGTTGGGAGTTGGGTAACACCTACTGGTGGTACTACAAGTGGGACATATACTCCAAATGCTATAAATATTGCTAATACATCTGCACATTGGATAGAAAGTGCTTCGTATATAAGGGTTGGTAAGATTGTTCATTGTCAAGTAGACGGAACTGTCGTTGCTTCATCTGCAAATACCGACACCACACTAGCAATTGACCTGCCAATTGTATCAACCATTAGTCAAACTGGAGTACTATTAGGGGTTGGTTCTCTGATAAATATAAATAACAGTAACCCAAATCCATCTGTAGACGTATCCAGAACAAGTGGGTACGCACAAATGTATTTTTCTTATAAATCAACATCGGCAGGCGATCAAGTATCATTTTCTATTCAATTTGATTATCAGCTTTAAACTATTTAATTATAAAATTAAAATCAATATGAAAAAGGCAACACTCATCATTGCAGCACTCTTACTCGCCTTTACGCTGGTAGGGCAATCACAGAAACAAGACAGTCTCGTAGCGTCTATTACGATGGACACTACAACCTTTAAAAGCATGGTACAGCTCATTAAAGAGAACATTCCTTCAACGACTAAGACGGGACAACTCATCTTACAGAACGTGCTACAACCCCTGTATATGAACCTACGTCTGGTCAAAAGAGAAACTTCTCCAGCTATCAAACCCAAAAAACAATAAAATGGAAAAGATCGGATTCTTTGAAGTATCAGCGGGTAACAGGTCACAAAGCAGGCTCATTACCTTTATTATGGTAGTGGCTGCCCTGATCTTCGCTCAAGAAGTGATCTACTTCTCACGTAATAATATCGTTGTAGCGGTGGCCTCGGCTGCATCTATCTTTTTGTCCATTGCTGCACCAGCATTGACCTTCTTGTTTAGTCAAAAAAAACAGGAAATGAAGAGTGAAAATAACGTTGAAAATGACACCAAATAAACAGATCAAAGAAACACCAATGACAACAACAACTTCAAAATGGACTATTGAGACTTATGCAATTCACAATGAGGCTTTACGTTCGGTAGAGGAAAAGTTTCAGACAGAACGTGACAGACGTTATACGGAGGTCAACGTTGAGAAGGAGAAGGCACTTAAGATTAAGGAGACTGCCGACTTAACAGCACTTGAACTCGCAAGAGAGTCTCAAGTGTACAAAGATGAACGTAACGACGCTATGCGGGAACAATCCCTCAAAGAGACAGGTATTTATGCCACTCATTCCGATATTGCTGACGTACTCAAAAAAATGGAAACATCACTAAAACCCTTACTGGAATTTGTTAACGCACAACAAGGACAAGATCACGGCTCTGATATAACAATGGGGAAGGTTTATTCTGCCATTGCTGCTGGTGTTGGTATTGCGGGCGTAGTCTTTCTGGTTATTAACTTCTTATTTAAATAAGCATAATGATAGCACTGCTTCAGAAAATAAAACAATGGCACATCATCGTCTTGCTCTCGGTCATCCTTCTGGCGGGTGGTAAGATGCTCTATACCCAGATGGGTAACATTAAGAGCCTTCGCACGAGTTTTGCCTTCTCGCAGGATTCCATCTTAACCTACAAGGCTCTGAACGGGAAACTGGTTAACACAATTGGCGTGCAACAACTCTCGGTGAGTGAGATAAAAAAGATTTACCCAGACCTAAAGGCACAGATCGACAACCTAAAGCTCTCTATAAGCCGTGTAAACACGGTTCAGACCATAGGTATGGAAACAGAGAAACGCATCATCACAACCCTACGGGACTCGGTGGTCATGCGTGGCGACACGATGAAGCACGTTTCTACCTTTGTCTACAACGACCCTTATTACAGCCTGAATGCCTATCTTACAAGGGACACGCTACATGCCAAAATCAACAGTAGGGACACCCTTGTAAACGTCATTTATAAGAAACGCACAAAGCCTTGGCTCTGGATTTTCAGCCCAACAGAACTAACGCAAGTCATTGAAAATAAAAACCCAGACAATAAAATCACATACAATCAAACTATTGTCGTTAAGCGAAAATAGTGTATCTTTGAAATGCCAAATATCCCTAATACAACTCCATGCAGCTTAACCCCTAAGTAAGCATGGACGACAACAAAAAGTTATTACTTATCCTCGCAGCCCTCGGAATAGGAGTGGCTGGTTATTATCTTTATAAGAAATCACAAGCCACTACTGCTGCAAATAAACTTACTGCTGCAAATGCTGCTGCTATTGCTGCACGAATCCCCAGCGTTACCCCGCTTCCTATCATCCTTCCAACAACAGGTTTGACAACGCCTCCGTGGTTTCTCTTACCCGAAACCCCAGCTACCCAACCCGTCTATTCACCTTCACTGGTAGATAGTCCACAAGTAGTTAACTATAAAGACCTTTATTTCAGTACGAACCCAAATGAATATGTATCATAATGGATAACAATAAAATTTTACTCATTCTGGCAGCCCTTGGTATTGGCGTAGGTGCTTATTACCTGTACCAAAAATCGCAAACAGTCCTGCCAGCCCCTTCAAACGCTGCTGCTATCGTTGCTGCAAATGCTGTTGCTAACAAGAACAACCCTTCAGTCATTACAACGGTAATACCCAGCTTAGTGACTTTACTGGACTCGTTGTTTGCCAAAAAGCCTTCAACCCCAACAACGGTAACCCCTACTGGCTCTTATACGGATAACCAAAACTATTCGGTCAATCCCGAATATGTCTATTAACCAAATTAATAACAAAGTATTATGGATAATAAGAAAAAAATGTACCTCATTCTGGCAGCCCTTGGTGTTGCCGTTGTTGGTTATTATTTGTATAAAAAATCACAGGCAGCTTTACCAGCTTCTTCAACTGCTTTAACTCCTGTTTCAACAGGTGTTACCCCTTCATCCACCGCTTTAACCACAACGGGGGGTGTCGCAGGTGATACGCTGAATATTTCAGGCAATGGAGCAATAGGGGGACAGCTTTTACTTCCCAATATCAAACGTTGGGGCGTGGATAACTCCAATGGAGCTGGAAAGGCATTGTTGTATGTGAATATAAATAACGGTAATATTTATTGGGACTAATGGAAAACAATCAGTTATTACTCATTCTTGCAGCTCTCGGCCTTGGGGTGGGTGCTTACTACGTCTATACCCAAACCCAAGTGATTGACCCAGCTATTATGGCTCTGTCAACAGAGCAGGCGAAGTTGTCCCGTGATCTGATATTGTCTAAGGTCATCATATAATGGCACTGGCAGAATTAAGGCTACCCCTTTTAAGCACCGCATTTTATTCGGCAGGGGACAAGTCAAAAGTTTCCGATTTGGCGCACAGCATCGGATATACCTATTACAACGAGATACGGCAGGCAGCCTTCAACTCCAACGTGCTGGAATCCCTGATTACTGCTATCATCTTTGTTGAGAGCGCAGGTAATAAGGTAGCCGTGGGTGGCAGGGCAATAGGCTTGATGCAGATTGACCCCACAACAGCTGACGAAGTTATCTGGATGGAGAACAATAAGCACAGGCTTAACGACAAGGAGGCAGTCGTTTTACGCAAGGTATTAGGCTCACGTTTTGATGCCATACGCTCAAAGAGAATGGCCACTGGAGCCTCGTCAAGAGTGACCCCAAGTGACCTGTTTGACCCAGAGTTCAATATCCAGATCGGCACTATCTTATTGGGACTGCTGGTTGACGAACATACTGAAAGTAACGTTGTAAGGCTTGACAAGGTGATACTACGCTACAACAGAGGGTATTATTTCAAGCCATTCGACGGTACACCCTCGCAGGTATATGCCTCCATATCCAAGGTATCAAAGATTTCAGCAGACTACGTGATAAAGATATGTGGCACGAACAACGTAATTGACTTAATGTCCTAAACGATGAACCAGCACGAACTCAATCAAGAAATTGAAGCATTTATCCTGAAAAACCAAGATAAGGGCAGGGACTTTTTCACGGCTCACCTCAAGTATATCAACCAGTTTGAAGGTTCAGGAGGTCAGGGCAAGAACGGAGCAACAGGTGAAGGTCTGTTATACGAATACTTCACTCCCGACTACATTTGTGAAATCATGTGGAAACTGGCTTACCTACATGGATACGACGGGGGCAATGTGCTGGAACCCTCGTGCGGGACAGGTCGCCTGTTTCGGGGCGCACCAGAAAATGCTAAGGTGTTAGGTTTTGAGATCAACCAAACCGCAGTCAAAATAGCCTTACTCAATAGTCCTAATAGACATACACGGGTAGCAAACGGATATTTTGAAACGGCCTTTTTAAAACCAGACCGCTTTAACTCTTTGTACCCTTCTAAGGAGGTGACTTGGGTTAAAGAATATCCTTTCTCACTTGTGATTGGGAACCCTCCATTTGGAAAGTACAAGAACCGTTATTCGGCCTATTTCAACCTGCTTGGGTTCAAGCAGATCGAACAATTCTTTTTTTATCAGGGACTTAAAATGTTAAAGTCTGGTGGACTTCTGGTTTACCTTGTAAGCAGTAACTTCATGCGTAACGGTGATGCTTACCTCAAATCAAAGGAGTTCATATTTTCCAAGGCCGATTTTGTGGACGCCTTCAGGCTTCCTCCCGTCTTTGCCTCTACCGACGTAACAACCGATATTATCATTTTAAAAAAGAAATAACATGATCACAGATAAAGTAAAAGAATCGATTTTCATGGCACTACAAAGCGTCACAAGTGTTAACAGCCCTCAGATTTACCGGCGCATCCAAACCGTGAAGGGTTACCGCATGATGGAAGAGCGTATTATCGACAAGATGGTTCGCTTTGCCATGATACCAGAATCGTGTATTGTTCAGCTTGAAATGGAATACGATGAGATCGAAAACGAGTAGACTCTCTGGGGTACAGCTCTCACAGGACAATACGATTTGGCTCAATTACCGTATGGCTTTCATCAAGCACGAGTTAGGGATAATGAACACTATCTATAAAGACAGCGATAAAGCGGGACAACTTGAAATCAAGCTATTGCAAAACGGCATGTTGAATGAAATTGAAACGGATGCTTTTTTCCTTTGGAAAAGGAGTATGGGAGGCATTAAAGATATTACTGCTATCAGTGATGCTAAATTGTGCAGCTTCAATAATTGGTTTGGCCTGCATCCCGAAAAGGTGGCAGGTAAAGAGGTGTCAAAAGGCTCCTTCATGTTTCCCGTAACAATAAAAGGAGATCGTGGAGACATTGACATGGTATTCGCATTCTTAAAAGACCAGGAATCGGACGACTTTGAAATGGAGGCCGAGGCACTTGAAATCGAGTTACTTCTATTGAAATATTAATAAACTTATAAGTGAATTAATGAAAAAGATAAAACAATACTTACACGGCCTGGGTGGTCAAGTTACCCCTTTTAGCAAAGAGTTGATTGATAACAATGCCTCTATGCTGGAGCGTCTCTTAAAGGACAACAACCTTAAAGGTCTGGGCGACCTGCCAGTAGTGGTTCCTAAGGCTCAACCAAAGAAAATGAGCTTCGAAGAGGTGTTCAAGCTCTATAATGTCGGCATTTCAGACGGAGAAGTCAAAGCGTGGGTATGGTACAAACGGTCTATCGGTATTCCAATGACAGGCTGGGACAAGTATTTTTTAAAGGCACAATCACAGTCCCAACAGATGGTAGTCACAACCCGAAATACCATGATGAAAGACAATCATTTCCGTGACATTCAAAGTGTCGGGACTGGTGAGACGGTTGGAAAATACATCAAGACACATCATTACAGCGAGGATGCTGATTATTATATCTTCAGGGGCAAAGATGGCCTTTATTATATCGGGGCAGGTTCCTGTAAACTGGTCAATGTATCTTCATCGGGTAGCAAGGGTGAACTGGACACGCTGGTTGAGGCAGGTTGCCTGTTTTATCATGGTGGCGAGCTTCTGCCGTTTGCAATATTTGCCTTTGGCAATATCTATGAACAGCAAGACCAGTTAAAGTTAGATCGTGAAACGATTATTGAGCTTTACGGTATCAAGGTATTTGAGAACCATGAAAAGATATTAAGCGACGTTAAACCAACCCTGCTTACGATCACTTCACCCTCTTTTAAAGATCGGCCTATCATTACCTGTATTTGCGAGTTCGCCAAGGAAGCGAACATGTTCAACATTTCAACCGTGCGGGACGAATATGTGGACATCGAGGCAGCCGAGGAATTGAAGATGAAAAACGGCAAGGTGAACCGCAAAGGACGAGACGAACAAAGGGATAAGATCAGCTTTGAGAAAGGTTTGACCTACTCTTTACAGCACGTCTTTATCAAATGGCTCTTTACGCTGATACAAAGGGATTTTGAAGAGAGTTCGGCTCCAGAAATCGTCGATTATTACGTGGACAAGAAACCGCTTCGTAACGACGATTTGAAACCAGAGGAAAAAGAGGAAATCAAGAGCAAGGCTAGAAACGAAGGAGAACGCCTGTTTGCTAAGTTTTTGCATGAAGTATTGACCCCTGACGATCAAGCCAAGCTGGACTATTCTTGGAATAGTTTGTACAACGGATTCTCAGACATTCAATACATGAAGATTCCAGTGGGTTTCGAGTGCAGTCGTAAGTTCAAGTCTGGAATACTCAAACTTTCACCTATACAGCGTGAGGGTATCGCATTTCAGGAGGCCGTGGGTTCAGGTATCAATGCCTTTGACGTTGGAGTGGGTAAGACCATGACAGCAATAGCGGTATTGGCCTCTAATATCTATTCGGGAAAATGCAAACGTGCCTTGGTCGTGGTTCCCAAGCCTACCTATCAGAAATGGATAGGGGAAATAGGCGGGTTCACCGACAAGAAAAGCAAGGAGTTCGTCGCTGGAGTGTTAAGTAATACCAACATTCAGGTCATTGGCTGGGGAAACCTTGGAAAAGACTATGTGAAGGAGAAAGAGCTTAATAAGGCCGTTCCCGAAAAGAGTATCACGGTAGTCACCTACGAGGGGTTCAAACGCATGGGATTTGGTGAGAGCGTATCGGACGACTTGTTTACCGAGCTTTGCAATATACTCGGTCAGAACGGAGGCCAGTCGGAGAGGGACGCAGAGATCGAGTACCAGAAGTTCAGGGAAATGATAGGCGTAGGTCTTAAAGAGACGGTGGCCGACATTGACAAGCTGGGTTTTGACTATGTGATACTGGATGAGGCACACCGTTGTAAGAATGTGTTTGCAGGAGTTAAGAGCAAGGACGACAAGAAACGCTACTCCATGACAGGCGCACAATCGGAGCTTGGACTGAAGGCGTTTTTATTGCTTAACTACGTTCAGCGCAAATACGGGCGCAACGTGATGCTGTTAACGGCCACACCATTCAGCAATTCACCCATCGAGATCTATTCCATGCTTTCCCTTGTGGCCTACTCGGAGCTAAAGAAGGGTGGATATGCCAACCTTGAAAGGTTCTTTGACAACTTCGTATTGCCGACAATGGAATGGGCAGCCAACTACAAGGAAGAGATCGTGCAGAAGGAGGTAGTGAAAAGCTATATCAACCGCATGGTGCTTTCCAAGATGATTTACAACAACATCATTTACAAGACGGGAGAGGAAGCGGGAGTAAGACGACCAACAAAGATCAACCTACCACTGCTTTACGAAAAGAAAGAGGGCGTAAGCAAAAGGTTGACAACCGACAACCAAATATTGACCTACCTGAACATGACCTCCATGCAAAGGAACAATCAGGTCAACATCGTGAATACGGCAAGGGACGCCACACAAGGAAAATTACAGAAGGGGTTACTTTTTAAGGCTCTGAATTATTCCCTTGACAATGCCCTCTCGCCATACCTGTATGACGGATTGCCAGCGGACTATGAAGAGTTCGTTGAAAACAGCCCAAAGATCAAGTACGTACTTGACTGCATTGCATCGGTCAAAAAATGGCACGAAAAAAGAAACCAGCCCGTTTCTGGTCAGGTTATCTATATGAACCGGGGAAAACAGTTTTTTCCACTGATCAAAGAGTACCTCGAAGAAACCTTGGGTTACAAGCAGCGTCAGAGCTGGGGTAAATACCTGCTGGACGAGGTGGAGATCATTTCATCGGACGTGTCAGACACTAAGAAGGAAAATATCAAAGAGGCATTTCTGGACGGGGTGGTTAAGATCGTGCTTGGAACGGCCACAATCAGGGAGGGTATTGACCTTCAAAAGAGGTCAACCGTACTGTATAACTGCTATCCAGACTGGAACCCGACAGACATACGCCAACTCGAAGGCCGTATCTGGAGGCAGGGTAACATGTTTGGCTACGTGAGGGTAGTCATGCCACTGGTAGCCGATTCTATGGATGTGTTTGTGTTTCAGAAATTGGAAGAGAAAACCAGCCGTATCAATGACATTTGGTTTAAAGGAAACCGTGGCAACGTGCTGGACGTGGAGAGCCTCGACGCTGAAGAGATCAAACTGGCTCTTATCACGGACGTGAATGCAATAGTGAAAATGATGTTTTCGCAGGATAAGCAGATACTTGAACGTGCTTACAAGTCCCTGAATGAAGAGCTTGGGGTAGTTCGGGAAACGGTACGTGACATAACGGCCTTTAATTATGCACGCAAACAGGTCGTTGAGATCGTTAACAACTACTATTACTCTGACGTGGTAAACAGCTATTACTTTTATGCAAACGCAAATGAACGTTACACCAAGGAACAGATCAAACGTGCCACCGTGGTAAGGGATTCAATTCAGGAATATTTACAAAAACAAAACCCTGAAGATAAAGATATTCTTGCAGCCATTCGCAAACTGGAAAACGCTCAGGAGATGTTCGGACGTATGCAGACCTACCGTATTTCAGACTACAAGGAATATTTGTCCAAGGTCAAGAAAGCAGAACGCACTATACTGATACCAAGGGGTTTTACCCTTTTGTCAGACCTTCAACCCTGCCTTGACGCCATACTGACGCAAATCAACCAAATGCAACAGAATGTATCACTTAACTGGACTTCTGAATCAGGTAAACCTGAAGATACGCTCAAATGGAAAGAGCTTATCATATCGGTGAACACCCGCAAGTCAGCCCTTCAGGTATCTGGTAAATCTTCAGAGGAGCGCAGCGCAGAGTTTGCCAAGTTGAACTACCTGATGGAGATTAGCATGGACGAAATGCCAACAGAACCTACTTATGGCATACCCAAAGAGAAACAGGCCGAGGCAATGGATGATGATGACTTTGAGTTCTCACTTGAGGCCGAAGTTCTTGAAATTGCCTTGATGTTACTAAAATTCTAATTTGATGAAAGGATTTATAAAATACAAACAAACTCAAAATACACCAAAACAAATGATTACAGCATCTAATTATTCTCAGGAGATTATGCGTATCGGCATTCATTCTATGCCAGAAACGTTTCAGGCCAGCCATGAGTTCTTTGGCAGGGCAACCAAAGGATTCACCGACTTGCACAGGATTCAGGACGAGGGAAAGATCAAGGACACTTGGAAACTGTATCTGGAGAAGCTCAACAACTACGCATCTGAAAAGGGAGATAATTTTGTCGATAAGCACATCATGGTCGTAAAGTCAGTACCACTCGATGAGCCAAAGGCAAAGGCAGCTCCAAAGGCAAAGGCAGCTCCAAGGGCAAAGGCCGAATCCAAACCAAAGGCCGAATCCAAACCAAAGGCAGCTCCAAGGGCAAAGGCTGAACCCAAACCAAAGTCTGCTCCAAGGGCAAAAGCAGCTCCAAGGGCAAAAGCAGCACCCAAACCAAAGGCAGCACCAGCACCCGATTTGCATTTCTACAATATTGATATACCCATTGAGGTAAAGTTCATTAAGAGCTACCTTTCGATGGACGGACGCCAAAAGACAAAGAAGCTATTGCTGCTTTTTCTTGCACGCCTGCAAAAGAATATACGAGAACACCATATCAGGGCAACCTCCAAGTTTCTGACAGAGATCAAGCACATTCAGACTGAGCTTGTAGGGGTTATTAATTCTCTGGATAATAACAACGAGTTTATCTTCGAGCTGGACAAACTCGACCACAAGGTACTCGACCAACACTGGAAAGAAAATTACAGCGACAAATACCGTCAAATGTTGTCTATTTCTATCATCAAACGCTTTATCAACCTTCAGGGCAAAAAGGGTATTGAGAAAAAAGCTGAAGTCTTGAACAAGTTTATTTCATCGGCCTTGAAGTCTGGCAGGTTAAGTGCCACTGATTTGTACTATGGTGAAGTGGAAAATATCAAGGAGAGTCTTAAAAGTTACCTTATTGGAAATGGTGACTACATAAAGGTCAAAGAACAACTACTTGACGGCCTGTATGGTATTGCAGGATTAAAAAAAAAAGTTTGCAGGGCATAGAAAGTAATCCGTCCAAACTTGGATTTTTGCCAGAGCTGGCATCCAACGTTATGGCCTCATTCTTGTACGACAAGGCAGTCAAACCCATCGTTGAGCCTACCGATGTAGCCAGCGCAGCACCGCAGGATGTAAGCTCAACTGTGATCCGCAGTGAACAGCTCAAGCACATGGTGTTCACCTCCCTTGGACTGACGGGCGACTGGAAACAGATGCTAGGGGACGTGGCGAAACCCTTTGCAATGATGGTGTACGGACTGGCAGGAGGCGGGAAGAGTACCTTTAACCTGATCTTTGCCAAGTATCTGGCTGAAACATTAAATAAACGGGTGTTGTACGTTTCGGGCGAAGAGGGACTGACGGCCACTATGAAAGAGAAGTTTGAACGGCTTCGGGCGTATCATTCCAATATCTTTATCAGTGCGGGGCAACCAACCTCTTATAATGGGTATGACGTAGTATTCGTGGACTCTGTGAACTATCTTCACTTAAGCGAAGAAGATTTGAAAGTACTGCTGGAAACTAACATGCCAAAGGGAATATCTTTCGTGCTGGTGTTTCACTCGACCAAAGAAGGCAATTACAGAGGGGTTGCAACCTTTGAACACCTTGTAGATATATCTATGAAGGTAGAAGCGGGAGTCACTTCCATCGGCAAGAACCGTTTCGGGGAACACGGCTCTATGAGGGTGTATTAATATTTGGCAATCAGAATAAAAAGAGAGTGACATTTTAATGATCACTCTCTTTTTATTTTGTGATTATTACAGAAAATTATTGAAAGTTTCAAGAAACTAAGAGTAACTATATCGAGAGTTTGGTACTATGAGCGTTACACTCTTTATTATTTCTGTCAACTCGATTTTATGTTTGTCCTTGTGGCAAAATTTATGCCGTAATGAAAATAAATTATATAGATATTAGGAAAAACCCTTATAAGGGAGAGGGATTTTACTACATTTGACCTCTTTCTATTAATCTAAATAAACTTGAGTAACAGGAAAATCGCATTTTAAAGCAAATCACCATAGATTATTGCAATTTTGCGTCATTCTTGTATTATATGCCTTAGCATACCTTCATCTTCTGCTTTCATTCCATCAGTCTATTTCCACAATCAGACATTCGTGCTTTTTAAACATGTAATTAAGAACTATATTACCCATACATGAGTAATAATGGCAAAACTTTGTTTTGAGGGTGAATCGTACCCGAAAATTGTATTATTAATTTAATAAAGTAAATATGATTCCAATTGGATTTCTACACTACAAAAACATCGAAGAATTGAGCGTCTACTTGCAAGCACTCTTTATTGTCTTTTTATCATTCAGTAAGGCTACGAATGATAAAGATCAGACTGTTAATGCGTTTGCTGATTATAGAGTTTACTTGAAAAATGTAAATATTCCCTTTGAGGTCATTCACGTATCAATTAAATATATACTTATGACATTGAGAGAGAAACCAATGCCAGAATTTAACACGACTATTATCAATGCAATGATCAATGAGATTGAGGGAAACCCTTTAGCTTCAGTAATGTGCATTTACAAAGTAGCAGGCTCTATGGCTTATCGTCGTGGCCTAAAAAGGAATATAATACTCGATAAAGAATCACTATTATTAAAGGATAATCCATATTTCCTGGATTCAAAAAGAATGCTCATCAAAGCTTGGGTAGCGGGCTATGACCAAGAAAGAAAAAATTCAGTTAACTAATTTTTCATAAAGTTTTAAAACAAGCAACAATGAATCATAAAAAAATTACACTTACAAAATCCAACGAGAAACATGTTGAAGGATTGACAAAAGCCGTAGCGGAATTATATAAAAACGCCAGCAATACATGGGTAAGCGTTCAAGAAAAATCAATTGTAGATTACCTCAAGGCGGAGAACCTTGGGTATACTTATTCTACACTCTTGGTTGATGAACTCAAAAGCCGGGGCCTTATCTTTGTCGAGGGCGAAAGTAGAGCAATGCGTTATAGGATTAGCAATGACAAAATTCCAGATTTTGAAGCGATTGCCCGAATTGTCGTTACCAAATTCAAAGATAAGATTTCACAATACAACAAAAATAAACGCCTTGATGAAAGACCCAACCCAGACCTTTTACCTAAGTACACCCCACTCCAGAAAGAGACGATACACAACGGAACGCTTCAGATAATGCCACACAAACAAGTGGGGTTAGGAGACTTGCGTTATGTGCTTTTTATGGGGCGTATATTCGAGGTGAGGGTAAACGGGTTGCAGGAAGATGAAGAAGGGAAGGTACTACTATCTGTAACCCATCATAACCCTTCTGACCTGACCGCAGACTGGTCACAGAATTTCATGCTCAAAGATACCTATGATACCTCTGAAAGGCTCACGGACGTATTATTAAAGAAAGTTTCAAGGCATATCAAAAAACCCATGACCTCAAGTGAAATTACTGATCACAACTTCAAGAAGTCAAACAAGACTAATGCGCTACGACCTCTTGCAAATTAAAACTATTTGTTATGGAACTACTTACATCAATGGACGACGAACAAAAGGCTATTTATGAATACTTGCACCCATTTGTGATCATCTATCCTGAAAATATCTTGTTTATGTCATTCAAAAAGCGCAGGGATGCCGACAAGTACAATAAACAGAAATTGCACTTTGCAGGTGAGGTGATTACCAGACCGCAGGCCATTAAAAGAGGAATAAGATAATAATTGATTATCTGATAAAAAATAGTAAACTATGAAATTACAAGAAGTAAAAGACAAGTACCTTAAAGAAATTTTAAAGGACTTGTCACTGATAAATAACGTATGATACTGAAATTGAAACAAAAAAGAAGACATGGAAGATAAATTAAATTCACAAGAAATTTTCGATTTAAGAATAGAACTTTATGAGTCTCTTTTTAGCGCATATAAAACAGGTAAGGTTTTGCTTCATGTCTTAAACCAAAAAAGACACACCAAAGACACCCCTGAATTACGTGCCAACATTAAAAGAGTTGAACGAGGGATGAAAATAGTGAACAAAATCATAACCGATTACAAAGCCAGTTTAAATTAAACTATGAGGATAATGCAGATCATGAAATTAAGTGCTGGTGACTAGGTGATGCACAATAAGTAGTAGAAATAATTTATTGTCGTATTCCCAGTGCTTAATCTTTTAATGAATATGGGGTAAGCAAATAATGAAATACGACATTGTTTAATGCTTATTACTTATTATATTCATCCAAAAAAACTGGGGGTTCATAATAATTATGAATTTACTTGTTTTTATTAAAATAAATAGTTGACCTTTGCGCCGGATTCATAATTAAAATGATGTTTATGATTAAGAGGGAAGTTATTTATTCTTTTTGTGTTTACCTAAAAAGAGGGAACGAGTGGAGTTAATAGTTTTCTATAAAGACTTAAAATGGTTTGCTACATACCGAATGGTTATTTGCCAACAATTAAATTGCTTTTGCACTCATTCTGAAATGACAACGAAAATTGAAATGACAACGAAAAAGACTAATAACAGACAAGCGGGTTTTGATGGGCAACACTC